>Ga0256838_1000464_pt1 | contig 25282 bp, 28 predicted proteins | sample 4571419metaG_FD_185978 | JGI IMG/M metagenome (GOLD analysis project Ga0256838, IMG submission 185978) | Hydrothermal vent microbial communities from Guaymas Basin, Mexico - 4571-419 | ecosystem: Environmental > Aquatic > Marine > Hydrothermal vents | place: Mexico: Guaymas Basin | collected...
GCCGCCCCGATTTTTTATTTGTACTTATTTTTTGCTCAGTGTAAAGGCTTTGATGCCTATTCCGGTTGTAACTGCTTTGAGTATATCGTTTAAGATAAATGGCCAGAGACCGAGTTCAAGAACATGTTTCCATGAGTCATCCAGAGAATGTACTTCCAGCCAAAGCTTTAACCATATCAAACCTGGTAGGTATATCAAAGTGTGTACAATAATGCTTGTTGTTACAGGTTTATTTTTGAGAAAAGTATTAAATAAGTAAGCTCCTACTACGGCAGCAATAATAAAGCCTATTAGATAACCAAAAGTTGCCCCAAATGCAACCTTAATTCCCCCATTTGCTCCCGCAAACCATGGAATGCCTATTAATCCTAGTCCTACGTATAGACTCATGGAGAGAAGAGCAACTTTTGAGTTGTTTAAAAGGGCTGTCAAGGCAACTCCAACTGTTGATAGAACGATTGGAACAGGTGTCCATGGAAGGGAAATTTTGATTTGAGCAAGAAGGCCTGTTAAGATCGCAAAACCAAGAGCGCGAGTTAGGTTGAATATCCAACTTGTTGATTGTGAGGTTGAAAGAGTTTTCTGCTTCATGTAGATCAACTCCTTTCAATGGAATTTTGTAATTTGCTAAAACAATAATACCAGATAAATACTAAATAGGTTTTATGGTTTGGAGTGATAGGATATGTGATTAGAATTAGTCAGTTTGCTCTATATCAAAGTGTTTTGTAAGATTTTGAAAAATACTTGACACGGATAAGGAGAAGTGGTTAAAATAAAGTTGCGTTTGAGGGGGAGATGAGCGGGAGTAGCTCAGATGGCTAGAGCGCCTCCCTGCCACGGAGGAGGTCGCGGGTTCAAATCCCGTCTCCCGCTCTTATGCGCGCCCGTAGCTCAGCTGGATAGAGCAACGGACTTCTAATCCGTAGGTCGGGGGTTCGAATCCTCCCGGGCGCGCTTTGTGGTGGGTGTAGCTCAGTTGGTCAGAGCACTGGGTTGTGGCCCCAGGGGTCGTGGGTTCAACTCCCACCACCCACCCCAGGACGTCATGGCTTGCTGAGCCAACACCTAATGGCTGCAAGCTTCTAAATAATGGAAACAAGGTGAGCCGGACCGGTTGCCGGCTTTTAGCCGGTGGGCCGTTAGCTCAGTCGGTAGAGCACCGGACTTTTAATCCGGGTGTCACAGGTTCGAATCCTGTACGGCTCACCATAAGATAGGAGAGCGTGAGCGGGAGTAGCTCAGTTGGTAGAGCATCAGCCTTCCAAGCTGAGGGCCGCGGGTTCGAGTCCCGTCTCCCGCTCTTTTTATAGTGCTCCAGGGTAGCTCAATTGGCAGAGCGTCCGGCTGTTAACCGGATGGTTGCGGGTTCAAGTCCCGCCCCTGGAGCTTTTTTGTTTTTGGGGAAAATTTTGGAAAAAATGTTTATCTGCTGATGAAATTAGTTGTGAGAGTAATTTGCATAAACTAATAGCTAGTATTATATTTTTTCCAAATTACTAGATGGATGCTGCAGGTTTATTAAAATAGTAATGATAATCAGTTGAGGGAATTGCCTTATCATTTGTTGAATTGTTGGAGCATTATGGGAGTGAATTCTAAAGGGGTGAAATAAATGGATGAGGAGCTGTTTAATTTAATAGAGACTTTCAAAAAGGATGAGCGGCTTTTTTCTTATGATGAGCCTGCAACTAAACAAGCGGTGGTTTTACCAATTTTAAAAGCGTTGGGATGGAATCCATTTGATGTAAATGAGGTATGGCCTGAATATAAAGTGGGAGATAAAAGGGTGGATTATGCCCTTAGACATAAAGGTAAAAATAAAGTGTTTATAGAAGTTAAAAAAGTCGGTGAAGATTTGGAAAAACATCAAGAGCAGCTCTTGAATTATTCTTTTCAGGAAGGGGTAAAACTTGCAGTGTTAACTAATGGAATTAGTTGGTGGTTTTACTTACCTTTGCGAGAGGGAAGTTGGGAGCAAAGAAAATTTTATACGGTAGAGATATATGAGCAAGATACTAGAGATATTGTGAAAAGATTTGAGGATTTTTTGTCGAAGAATAATGTAATTTTGGATAAAGCTGTGGAGAATGCGGAAAGTTTATATGAAAGTAAACAAAGGAGGCAGATAATAAAAGAAACCCTTCCCAAGGCTTGGAACAAGTTGATTACAGAGCCTGCTGAACTTTTAGTTAATCTTTTAGCGGAAACGACGGAAAAATTGTGTGGTTATAAACCAGAGGATAATATAGTAATAAACTTTTTAAGGGAAATAAGTCAGAGAAAAATTGGAAAAAAAGGACAAAAGGAAAATTCCTTTTCTCAACAAACTTCTTTTGTTTCTCCTCTACCTACTACTACAATTTCTAAAGTGCATTCTCTTAAACAAGATTATACTGGGAGATCAATTGTATCTTTTACTTTTAAAGGAGTTAGATATGAGGTGCGAGTATGGAAAGAAATGTTGATAAAAATAGCAGAGCTTATGTTCTCAATGCATAGACAGCAATTTCATAAGGTTTTTGATTTGAAGGGTAGAAAAAAGTGTATTTTTCAAGGAACTCAAGTGAATTAAGAGAACCAAGGCGAATAGGAAATACGGATATTTATGTGGAAACTAACTTAAGTGCTAATGCTATTGTCAAACTTTGTAGAAAAATAGTAGCTCTTTTTGGATATAGGAAGGAAGACTTAATTATTGAAACCTAAATATGAAGTTATCCCTCATTTTTGTACTAGACTGCTTTTATTTTCAAATTTGAGGTAAAATTGATATATAAGATGGTTTTAATTGAAGTTATGAAAGAAAAATTGTGAATAAGTATTGATGATTAGGGAGCAGCTTGGGAGTTAATAATGTTGTGAAGTTCACCCAGCTGTACGAATATGAGCGTTAAAGTAGTGTAGGGTTGGTGTATTATGGATAGAGTTAGTGAATTTGAATGGTTGATGTTTCTTATTAAAGGTATTGCAAGAAGACCAATTTGGGCTTTGCTTGCCTTTACATTGATAAGTTTGTTTGTATGGAAGTTTACTTCTGTTAACCTTTATGACCTATATATGGATCTTCAGGAGAAAAAAATTTATAGAGATGTAGAAGAAACAGGTGGATGTTTTGAGCATAAGATTTACGTTTGGGGTGAGACTCTTGATTCGTTAGATGCTACTTCTGATCTTTGGAAGGTGGAAAGTGTTAATGGAGATAAAAATGATGAAAAGAAAGGGAAAAGTGAAGGATTTAAAGTAAAACATCTTAAAATAGTTTCTTATCTATTAAGGAAAGTGGTGGATGCTTCTTTTGAAGTTCATCCCTTTTTAATTTCTGGTGATTTATTCGATTATTTTAATCCCTTGGAAGAAAAATTACTCAATTTTAGAATGTGGGTTTATAAGGTTGAAGGTGGTTTTGTTTGGGAGCTGAGAATAGAGCCTGTAATGGAAAGATATGTAGCTACTTATACACCGAATTCAAAGATTTTATTGGTGCCTATACTTATTCCTTCAGCTGTTTTAAAAGATATGAGAAAAATAGATTTATTGAATTTTAAAATAGCGATAAGTTATTTAGAAAGTGTAAAAAGTTTAAAGGGGGAAGTTTTTAAGAAGAATCCAGTGGATATAAAGAAACTTGAAAAAGTGAAAAGTAGAGTGTTAAGGTTTATAGCTAAGAAGAGAAAGGATTTAAAAAGTTTTTACGATGATTTACCTGATATAAAGTGCAGTTTTGAAATTGATGAGCGTGTTTACAGAAAAGAGGATATTGAAATGGATCATTTTATTTATAGTTGGGTTGGTCTTATAGGAATTGGAATTTTGGTTGGTTTGGCATTGGTTTATGAGAGGGAGGAAAGAAAAAAGAGAGAAAAAATGGAGACTGAAAGTAAGATGGGAAAGGAAGAAAACGATACTATTGCTTAATGAATTGTTTAAAAGTGCATAAAGGTGCGCTATTAAGGAATATGCTTACGAGGAATGTTTTGGGTTGAGAGTTAGGATAAGTTGCTTTTTTAAAACCTTGCGAGGCAATTTAGGGTATATCATAGGGGTTGCTGTTTTAACTTTATTTGTAATTGGAATGATGGAATTTTTCAGAATTACAATGGTTCTTCCTCTTAATGTCAAAAAAGGAGTAGTTTTTTCGTGGAACGGCACTGTTGTGGAGAAGGTGCCGTTTGAATACTTGAATCAGCCAGAAAGTCTCTTAAAAGTGCCTTTTTCCAAGTTATACAAGTATACTTACTACGATCTCAAAATTTTTAAGCGTTCTCTTGTGAAAAATGGATTTTCTGATGTTAAAATTACAGCTTTGTTTTTACAGAATCCCCAGTTTGCAAGTGTTTGTATTCCTGTTTTGCGATATAAATTAGAGATGAATATTTCGATTATTGATTTGAATAAAAAATATCCGCCTCTTTTAGATATAGATGTAGAAGATTTAGGAGAATTTTTGAGTTTTGCTGCTAGTAAAGAGTTTGTAGTTCCCATATTTTTATTTGGAGAATTTACTGCTATACAGGCAGATTATTTTACTATAAGTTTTTTGGAAGAAAATGCTGAAGTTTTGGTGGAATTGTTTAGGAGTTTGAATCCTGAGTATTCGAAAAAGAGAAATGTTGAATCGATAAAAAAATATTTGGTTTACGCCTCAAAAAAGGTAAAGAACTATATTCGTAGAAAAAGGTTGCTACATAAGTTGTATAGAAAAGACATAGACTCAATACGTTACAGGATAAATATAGAAAGAAAAAATTACAGTTGGGTTTTCAAACACAACAAACTTCTAAATTTATTTGAAATGATAATTGTTTTAGGAGTTGTTATAGTAATTGTTATATATATTTTAAAATTTTGTAAAAATGGAGAAAATAATAATTATTACTCCTAAAAGTTTATTTAAAGTTGAAAAAAATTATTAAGTGTGTTTTAATATTAGTAGAGCTAATTAATTCTATATAGGGTTTAAAAAATTTAAGATGGAGGTGTTTTAATATGGAGCAGAAAATGTTTTGTTATCAATGTTCTCAAGCAGCAGGGGGAAAAGGATGTACTTATAGTGGTGTATGCGGAAAAAACTCTACTCTTGCCCGTTTGGAGGATAATTTAATTTTTACTCTTAAGGGAATTTCAGCTTATGCTTATCATGCTAGGGAATTAGGATATACGGATCCTGAAATTGATTCTTTTATTGAAGAATCCCTATTTGCTACTTTGACAAATGTTAATTTTGATCCTGAATCTTTTGTTGAATATGCTTTAGAAGCAGGACGTATGAATTTAAAGGCTATGGAGATGTTGAAAAAAGCACACATTGAGTACTTTGGGGAGCCTGAACCAACGGAGGTTAGGACTGGTACTGTAAAAGGAAAAGGAATCGTAGTAACCGGACATGATTTGAAAGCACTTGAAGAACTTTTAAAACAAACGGAGGGAACTGGTATAAATGTTTATACTCACTCAGAAATGCTCCCGGCTCATGCTTATCCCAAACTTAAAAAGTATAAACACTTGGTTGGAAATTTGGGAGTTGCCTGGCATGATCAAAAGCAACTTTTCAAGAAGTATCCGGTAGCTATTCTTGGGACAACAAACTGTGTATTAATTCCAGATGAGTCTTATCGGGATCGTATGTTTACCACTGCTATTGCAAGACTTCCGGGGGTAAAGCATATTAAGGGATATGATTACTCTGAAGTTATAGAAAAGGCGAAAAGTTTACCTGATCTTCCAGAGGAAGAGGGAGAAAAAGTATTGACAACAGGGTTCTCTGCTTCTGTTGTCCTTTCATTGAAGGATAAAATAAAGGAGCTTGTGGAAGCAGGAAAAATTAGGCATTTCTTTCTTGTAGGAGGATGTGATTCTCCTAATAAGAAGATGAACTATTATCGTGAGTTTGTAAAAAATCTTCCGAAGGATACGGTGATTTTGACTTTAGGATGTTTGAAGTATAGGATAAATGATCTTGATCTTGGAGATATTGAAGGAATACCACGTCTTTTGGATCTTGGGCAGTGCAATGACTCGATAGTGGCGATTCAAATAGCATCTGCTTTGGCAGAATTGTTTGGTGTTGGAGTGAATGAACTCCCACTTACTTTGGTTTTAGGGTGGATGGAGCAGAAAGCAGTTTCAATTTTCTGGACGCTTATGCACCTTGGAATTAAAGGAATATACCTTGGTCCGATTCTTCCTCCGTGGGTTGATGAGAATATCCTTAAAGTGCTTGTTGATAAATTTGATGTTCATCTTATATCTACTCCAGAGGAGGATATAAAGAAAATTTTGGGATAGGAAAAGTTTTGAGATTTAAAGATGAAATTATAATGCAGGGGGCTTTGCAGCCCCCCGTCACATGCACTGTATTGTAGGTATAAGTTGTGTTTATAAATTGTTTACAAACTCTTATAGCAGAACCACCAATCGTAGCATTCGTGTTTACCTGCTTTTGCATCGTCCATGCGCTTTTTAGCGTCTTCCTCACTGGTTGCCGGTGGAACGATTACTTTATCACCCATGAGTTCGTTTTCCGGCCAGTTCGCTGGAATAGCGACTCCATTTTCATCCGAAACCTGCAATCCTTTAACTGCTCTTAAAATTTCTTTCATATTGCGACCTAACTCCTGCGGATAGTAGATCATTGCGCGAATTATTCCCTTAGGATCAACAATAAATACTGCGCGTACAGTATTAGTGCCTTTTGCTTGATGGATTAAACCAAGTTGCTTTGAAACATTGCCGAGGTCATCAGCTATTATTGGAAATTTGATCTCTTCTCCAATTTTTTCTTTTATCCATTCTACCCATTTTATGTGAGAGAACACCTGGTCAATAGAAAGGCCAATTAATTCACAATTGAGTTTTTTAAAATCTTCATAATGCTTGTTGAATGATACAAATTCTGTGGTGCAAACTGGTGTAAAATCAGCTGGGTGGCTAAACAGCACAAACCACTTTCCCTTATAATCATCTGGTAATTTTTTAACCCCGTGAGTGGTCAACACTTCCAATTCAGGAAATTTTTCACCAAGTAAAGGAATTCTCATCTCCATATAAATCCCCTCCTTTTTGAAGTTATTTTTTATTTTCATAAGTATTTTTCCACAATCCATGCTTATTACAGTAAGAACGAATAACGGCTTTGTTGGTTTCTACTCTGAATTCTGCGACAGGTTCTTCACCTGGCTTCAGAAAATAACGTGCCTGCGTCGGAATTCCATCTTCAGCTATGATTTCAATCCACTCTATAAAGTGATCATCAGACATCGGGTGAGACTCTTTTTTACCTACAGAAATTGTAAATTTTCTACACTTTTTTTCAATTGAGGGGACATGTTTTTCTGTATTTGGATCTGCTGTTTTCGGTTCCAGTTTTTTCATCGGTTGACCACAACAGTGAATTTCAGATCCACCACCTTTTATTATTTCAACGATATTACCACACTTCTCGCACAAGTAAACTTCAAAACGCTCTGGCATTCCTTATCCCTCCTTTTTCCAACCAAAATCGTCTCCAGCTTCTTCAAAATAAGCTTGTGGATGCGCACAAGCAGGACACTTTGCTGGGGGCTCAGTTCCTTCATGAACGTATCCGCAGTTTCTGCATCTCCATTTTATAGGTTTTTCGCGCTTGAAGATTTCACCTCTCTCCAGCCTTTCAGCAAGTGTTTTGAATCTTATTTCGTGATACTTTTCTGCTACTGCTATTGCTCTAAATACAGCAGCTATTTCAGGAAAACCTTCCTCTTCTGCTATCTTGGCAAATTCTGGATACATTTGTTCGTACTCGTAATTCTCTCCCCCAGCGGACGCCTTAAGATTTTCAAGAGTCGAGCTGATTTTTCCAGCAGGAAAAGCTGCTGAAATCTCTACTTCACCACCTTCTAAAAATTTAAATAATCTTTTAGCGTGTTCTTTTTCTTGCTCTGCTGTTTCAAGGAAAACCGCAGCTATCTGTTCGTAACCTTCTTTTTTAGCCACAGATGCAAAATAAGTATAGCGATTACGTGCCTGCGATTCACCGGCAAAGGCCGTTAGTAAATTTTTTTCTGTTTTTGTTCCTTTTAAATTCATAGCAATTCACTCCTTTGCAATTTATTATTAGTTCAAAGTTTTAAATACAGATTTGTCTGCTCCGCATATGGAGTAAACCCAATTGTCTGGTATATCTTCAAATTTGATGTTGGGTTCAATTTCGGAGCTGGTGTCACCTTTTTCAGGGTCATAGATGTATCCACATAAAGGACAATAGTGCTTCATACCTAACCACCTTCTGAATTGTATTAGCTATACTAACAGATTGATAACCTTAAATGATTATAAAATTTAATTATTATGTTTGTCAATGATGTTTGATAAAGTGTTGTAATTTTTTAAAATGGATTTTAATATTTCTAATTCAAAACGCCAACCAATTTTAAGAGAGGTATTATCTAAAGAAATTAGCAATACTAACATATCTTCTGGCTTAATATTTAGATCTTGGTCAAAATTGTTCAAGAGAAGGCTTGTGCTTATAAAGCACATTTTGAGTATATCGATAGGATTTACACTGTAAGCGAAGAAAAGAGAAGCAGCTTTAAGTGTGTTTTTACTTTTGAAGAAATTTCCTAGTTCTATGAAGTTTGCTGATTTGAAGTGGCTTATGCTCAAAGGAATGATTGAATATGAAATTTTGCCATCTTCTATGAAAAACTCTCCGTCCAGGGGTTTTTCGAATGAAATTTTAAGATTTTTGCACAGTTCTTCAATTGAAACCGGAGTTCTTAGAAACTTTTCTTCGTAAAGTTGTAAAGCTTTATTAAGTTTTGGAATACTTTTATTTAGTGAATCGATTAACTTTGAATTTACGTAGAAGAGAAAAGTTGGCCACTTAATTAAAGGAAATGTAATTTCGGTTGTAGATTCGGGAATTTTGATTTTAAAATTCTCGGTTATTAGTAGTTCATTTGATGAGTTGTTTATTTTAAAAACTTTAAATGCTTTTTCAAAATTAGTGGTGGATAATTTTATGGCGATTGCAGCTATGTTTAGTATTTGATTTTCAACTTTTTCTATTAGACTAGGATGAAATTTTTTTAACAGAAAAAAAAGTTCAAGTTGGTTGTCATAGTCTATGCAGAGCTTTATAGCTTGTTTTGGTGAGGAGTTTATCAGCCATTTGGGAGGATATTCTTTCAATTTATCCAAAAGAGCTGTTTTGATTTTCTTCTGGAGAAATGAAAGTTTTTTATTTGGAGGACCCTTGTATTTAGCAATTAGCTTCAAGGCTTTTTCCAACTCTCCGCGTTTTGCATACAGAAGAGAAAGATTATAAAAGGCTTCCCAATTATAGGGAAAATTTTTTGTGAGAAATAAAAGTTTTTCCTCGGCCTCTCTAGTTTTTCCTATTTTAATAAGGGAAATTGCTAAATTAAGGTTTGCAGGATAGTTATAAGGATTTTTTTTAACCAGAGCTTGTAGCATTAAAAAATCTAATTCTTTACTAAAGGATTTAGAAGTTAGAAAAAAGAATGCTGTGATTATTAAAAATTTTTTACTCATAATTTACTTCAGGGCTAGATTTGCATACGCATTACTTCCCGATACGCTTCTAAAATAGCTTCTTTCAAACGCGTCACTGTTTCCACAGCAAGAGATGCCTTTTGGGTAGCCACGGTGAGTTCGTGTATGGAGGCTTTTCCCTTTACAAAATCACGTTCAACTTTAGTAGCTTGTTTTTGGAGTGAATCAGCCCAGTTTATGCTTTTTGAGATGTTAGAAAAAATAAAACGGGAATTGTTAACTACCCCCATTTTTGGCCCCCCTATGGTGAAACGGTCGATTTGCAAAGAAGTAAATTTTAAAAGCGCCCCTGGGAGGACTCGAACCTCCGACACGTGGATTAGGAATCCACTGCTCTATCCGCCTGAGCTACAGGGGCGCGTACTTCTCTAATAAAATCTTACATTAAGTTTTTTGGGGCTTCAAGGGTAAGTTATTAGAAGCGTATCGGGAAGTAATGCGTATGCAAATCTAGCCCTGAAAAATTTCAAAATGAAATATAAGTGAAATGCGGAACGCAAAATAAAACTTTTGAAGAGTGGAAAAAAGTTTTATTTTAGGCATGAATTTTGCCTTTATCCCCTTAAAGGGGGGGAGGCAATTATGAGAGTGTTAGTAAAAACTTTGATGTTGGAAGGCTTGAAGGTTATTGAAGTTGATGTAGAAATAGCAGTTGTAAGAAGTGCTATACCAGTACATAATATTGTTGGTTTGGCGTCAAAAGAAGTAAAAGAGAGCTTTGAAAGGATAAGGGCTGCGTTTGAGAGTGCAGGATTGAAGTTACCTGCCGGTAAGATCACTGTTAACTTATCACCTGCTGATATTGTTAAGAGAGATACAGGTTTTGATCTTGCGATAGCTGTTGGATTAATGATTGCATTGGGGAGTGTTAGGAGGGAAATTATAAAAGATGGGTTTGTTGTTGGGGAAATTGGATTAGATGGAGAGGTAAAAGCTCCCAGGGGATTAGTGCTTTTTGCAAAGTATGCTTTGTTACAAGGGAAGACTTTGATATGCCGCCCGATAGGACTTTTAGAATTGTTTAAGGGATTAAATATTCAGCCTGTTTACAGTATTAATAGCTTAATGGATAAAACTAAGGTTATTGAGATGCCGGGGAGCATTTTAGAGGTGAGTGAGAAGAATAATTTTAATATTGACTATGTTTTATTGAATGAGGAAGAGAAATTATTGGTTAAATTACTTGCTGCTTGGGATGTAAATGCACTTTTTATAGGACCACCTGGGAGGGGGAAGAGTTTTATAGCAAATTTGATTGCATGGTTGAAGGCTCCTCTTACTTATGAAAAGTATTTAGAAGTGATAGGAATATATGAATATGCTGGTGAGAGAAGGGTTAGTAGAGAAGTGCCGGTGAGGAGTCCTCATTTTACGCTCTCTTACAGTGCAATGTTTGGTGGCGGAGATGGTATGCAGCCTGGAGAAGTGAGTTTGGCTCATAATGGTGTATTAATTATGGATGAATTTCCTGAGTTTCCAAGAAGGATTGTTGAAGGATTGAGGCAGCCCCTTGTGGAGGGAAAAGTTCTTGTATCAAGAGCTTCGAAAAAAGTTGAGTTTCCAGCGAAGTTTCAATTGTTGGCAACTATGAATCCATGTCCGTGTGGTGAATTTGGATATGGATTTTGCAGTTGCAGTTTTAGAGAGGTGAGAGGTTATTTGAATAGAGTGTCGCGTGCTGTTTTGGATAGAATTCCTGTGGTGTACAATGTAGAAGGGAGGGGGAGAAAGGTTGTTAAAGTTAGTGACTTTAAAAATGAGGTGGAAGAATTAGCTAAGATTGAAGTACCGGCGTCTATGGAAATATTGAAGAGAAAGTTGAATTTAAAGGATCTACAGTTCCTTTATGAGTTGTTTGAAAAAAGAGGGATAAGTTTAAGAAAGGCTGTGCAGTATTTCAGGGTAATCTATATGTTGAGAGTTTTAAGAACAGAAGATGAGTTAATAAAAAGTTTGTTTTTAGAGCATTTTGATTACGTGGATAGATTAAGGTTAATGATGAGAAAAAAAGGGGGGAAAAGAATTGCGTTGTTGGAGTAAGCACTGTTACGTTTGTGGGGAGGATAATGAGTATGGGTTGCGCCTGAAGTTTTGCTTTAATTCCGGGGTTGCGTTTACTCATGGAAAATTCAGAAAGGAGTGGGAAGGGTTTCCTGGAGTTGTTCATGGTGGAGTAGTTGCTGCTGTGTTAGATGAAGTTATGTGGTATGCGGCGCTTTCGAATTTTAAAGAGTACAACTTCTTCACTTATGAGTTGAATGTTATGTACAAGAGAAGTTCTGCTGCTGGTTCTTTTGAAGCTTTCGCTAAAGTGATTGAGGCCTCTAAAAGAAAATGTGTGGTTGAGGCCAAACTTTATCAAAATGGTCAGCTTAAAGCTCAAGGGAGAGGAGTTTATTTGAAGACTTTGAGAAAAGTTAATTTGGATAGAGAGATGAAGTGTATTGAAAGTGAGGAGGGGTAGATGTGGATAATGAGAGGGCTTTTGTAGATGAAGTTGTAATAAAGGTTAAAGCAGGAGATGGTGGAGATGGTGTTATAAGTTTTAGAAGGGAGAAATTTGTTCCCAAAGGTGGACCTGATGGTGGAGATGGTGGAAAGGGAGGAGATGTTATTTTAGTTGGAAGTTCTGAGATAAATACTTTAGTGGATCTTTATTTTCAAAAGGAGTACAGAGCTGGAAGAGGAGAGCATGGTAAGGGAAAAAATATGAAGGGAAAGGATGGAGAAGATATTGAGATAAAAGTTCCGTTAGGAACAGTAGTTTATGATGATGAGACCGGTGAATTGATTGCTGAGATTTTACAGGAAGGGCAAAAAGTGGTTGTGGCTCGTGGTGGAAAAGGAGGAAGGGGAAATGCTAGGTTTAAGAGTGCAAAACATCAGGCACCACGTATAGCAGAGTATGGGGAAAAAGGGGAGGAAAAGATATTAAGGTTGGAACTAAAGTTGCTAGCGGATGTTGGATTGATAGGATTGCCTAGTGTAGGTAAGTCCTCTATTTTGAGAAAAGTGAGTGCTGCAAAACCTAAAGTTGCTCCCTGGCCTTTTACTACGAAGAGGCCAATATTGGGAATGGTTAAGCTTGGAGATTTTTCTTATATAGTTGCTGATATACCAGGGATAATAGAAGGTGCGAGTGCTGGAAAGGGGAAGGGGATTGATTTTTTGAAGCATATTCAGCGTTGTGCTGTTTGGGTTTATGTTTTAGGATATGAGTATTTTGAAGGAAGTCTTGTGGATGAGTATGAGACTTTAAAAAGGGAGGTTGAAAGTTTCAAGGAGCGTTTTGATATTGACAGACCTAGAAATGAGTTAATAGTGGTTAATAAGATTGACCTTCCTGATGTTGAAGAAAAGTTTGAAAGAGAGAAGGGAATGTTGAAGAAAATGGGGGAAGTTATAGCGATTAGTGCTTTAAATGGTGATAATATTGAGTTTTTAAAAAGGAGATTAGCAGAGCATGTGAAAAGTGTTAAAGAAAGAAGGGAATTTAAGGAAAAGTCAATTGTGGTTATGCAATTAAAACCTGTGGATAGGAGATGGAAGATATACAGAAATGAAAATTTAATTGTTATTGAAGGAGAAGATGTAGAGACTCTGGTTGATAGAACGGTATTCAATACTCAAGATTCGCTTGATAGGTTTAAAGAGATATTGAAAAGGTGGGGAATTATTGATGAGTTAATTAAGATGGGGGTAAAGGAAGGAGATACTATTGTAATTGGAGGTATGGAGTTTGAGTGGACGGGGATGTGATAAATTTTGGAGAAAGTAGCAAAGGAGATATTTTATGAGATTAAAAGAAAGTTAAAATGTTTGGATAGAAATAGACTGATTCATACGTATGGTGTTTTATGGGCAGCTCTGAATCTTGCTGAAAAATATAAGCAAAATTTAAATGAAGTGTTTTTAGTAGCAGTTTTACATGATTTGTTGAGAGAGGAAGCAAGAAAAAAAGGAGATATTTTGAAACATGGAGAGTATGCTGCAAGGTGGTTTAATAATTTAGTAAATAAAAAAGGGGTAGTTGAAAAAGTATTGAAAAGCTGGGGAATTAAGGTGGATGAGGTTTGTGAGGCTGTATCGTGTCATGTATTGGGGGAAGGATGCAATTTTATAGGAAAAATATTGTTCATTGCAGATTATTCAGAGCCAATGAGAAAACACAAGGAAGCTTATATAGTGTGGCGGATAGCTTTAAAAAATATTGATGAAGCTTTTTTAAAGAGCAAGGTTTTGAAAAGAGTATACTTTGAGTCGCGCAGTAGATTGCAAAGACTGAATGGTGAATAGGGGGTGTGTAGATTTGTCCGGGAGGAAAATTAAAAGAACTGTTTTTTTACTAGCTGTATTGCTGGGAGTGATCTTAGCCAGAGCTTTTTCGCTTTCTGATTACTTCTCCTCTGCCGAAACAGCAACAAAAGAGGATGTGTACGTTTTGGCGATAGGGGTGGATCAATTAAGAGATCATGCAATGAGAAGCGATACTATAATGTTTATGAGATTTAATAGAATTTACAAGAAGCTTGTTCTTATTTCGATACCAAGAGATACCGTTGTTCCATACAACAAGAAAGTTGTGAAGATAAACTCACTGTTTGCTAGAGGTTTTGCTAAAGGTGGTTTAAAAAAAGGAATTAAGACTTTAGAGGATGCTTTAAAGTTTATAGGTTTTCCGGGTGTTGATTACTGGGTAGTTGTTGATTTTGAAGGATTTGAGAAATTTATAGATTGGTTAGGGGGAGTGGAGGTTGAAGTTAAAAAACCTATGTTTTACAAGGATGTCAAGGCGAATCTTGTTATCGCTTTTAAACCGGGAAGGTATAAACTGAATGGAAGGCAGCTATTGGCTTACCTTAGATACAGGGATAAAGTGACTGCTGATATTGGGAGGATTAAAAGACAACAACAGTTTGTTAAGCAGCTTATAAATACCTTATTCTCTCCTTCTAATTTTTTGAAGTTGCCATTAGTAATTCAAAAAGTTTACGAGTTTGTAAAAACGAATGCTTCGTTGGGAGTAATAATGCAGCTTGCTAATGAAGCGATGGGGTTGGATTTAGTTTCGTTTGTGATTAAGGGGAAAGGTGGGCTTTACAAAAACATGGCAGTTTATGTTCCAGATGTTGATTCATTGGCGGAGTTGCTTTTTCTTTGTGGGGGAAGTTTGAATAAGTATTATGTGAATTTTTTAGATAAAGTTGTTGAGAATACGACCTGGTATGGTGAAAAAGCTAGAGAGAAAGCAAGGTATGAGGAAAAGAGCTTTAAAAATAAGATAACAAGAAGAAAAAAAGAGAAAGTTGAAGATGTGGTTTCTGGCAAGGCAGACATTATACCAGCATCTACTCAAGAGGTGGAGAAGTTGAAAAAATAGGTGGTGGAGTTTCAGAATGGGGTTGGAATGGAGAGTAGTCAAAAGAAGCGATAGAAGTTTTGCTAAAGTTGGGGAATTGTATTTTTCCCATTTGGATTTAAAGGTACCAACGCCTGTGTTTATGCCTGTTGGAACAAATGCAAATGTTAAGTGTATTCAGTTCAAAGATTTAGAGGCTACTGGAGCCAGACTCATTCTTGCAAATACTTTTCATTTGTATTTGAAGCCCGGCGTTGAAGTAGTTGAAAAGTTTGGTGGATTAAGAGGATTTACTCCCTGGAGAAAAGCTTTGCTTATGGATAGTGGTGGGTATCAAGTGTTTTCACTAGCAGCGCAGTTTAAGATTAATAAAGATGGGCTAAAGTTTAAATCATCTATTGATGGAAGTGAGCACTTTTTTACTCCTGAGTTTGTGATTGAGTTGGAAGATAGATTTGGAACGGATATAGGAATGGTGTTGGATGTGTGCCCACCGTATCCTGCCACACGTTCATATGTTGAAGAGACTTTAAATATAACGCTAGACTGGGCAAAGAGAAGTTTAGAAGCTCCTAGGAGAGACACACTAGCCTTGTTTGGTATAGTGCAGGGAGGTTTTTTTGAAGATTTGCGAGTAAAGGCTTACGAGGAAATACGAAACATGGAGTTTGATGGAATTGCTTATGGTGGATTGAGTGTTGGTGAGCCTAAAGATGAGATGTTTAGAGTGCTTAAATTGTTGAGTAATGTGAATGATTGGGAGAAACCTACGTACTTGATGGGGGTTGGTAAACCGCTTGATTTAGTTAATGCTGTGTTTTACGGAGTTGACATGTTTGATTGTATTTTGCCTACCAGATTGGGAAGAAGGGGGACAGCGTTTACATGGAATGGTAAAGTAGTCGTAAAAAATGCAGTTTATAAATTAGACGATAGGGCTCTTGATGATAGGTGTAACTGCTATGTTTGTAGAAATTACTCTAGAGGTTATATAAGACACTTATTTAATCGTCAGGAGATTCTGGGGATGACCTTGGTTAGTTATCATAATTTGCATTTTTACCAGGATTTGATGAAGTATGTACGTCAGAGGATTGTGGAGGGGACGTTTGAGGAGTTTCGAGAGTGGTGTAATGCTAATTGGGCAGGAGATTGATTTGAAAGCAAGAGTTTAAAGTTCAAGTGATAGGTGATGAAAAGTGTTTGGAGGTTTGGAAAATATAAAAAAGATGCCTAGGAAAAGGGCTGTGGTTCTTTTATCTGGAGGACTTGATTCTACGGCCTCTTTTTTGTGGGCTTTAAAAGAGTTTGATGAAATAAAAGTTGTATTTTTTGATTATTCTCAAATTGCTTATGAAGCGGAGAAAAGAAGTGTTTATAGAATTGCCCAAAAATACAAGATTGAAGTTTTCGAGGATAAAGTAGATGTTTTGAAAAAAATTGCTCATCCTCTTAAAGATGAGAATGCGATAAAAGCTAGAAAAAGTATGTGGGTTCCAGCAAGAAATGTGGTTTTTCTATCACATGCAATAGCTTTTGCTGAGTTTTATGGATTTAATGCAGTGGTAATAGGATTTAATGCTGATGAAGGTGCTGATTTTCCGGATAATACGTTGGAATTTCTTGATGCTTTTAATGAGCTTTTAAAAATGACTTCTCCTGTAAGAGTAGTTTCGCCTTTTGTGCAAAAGAGTAAGGCCGAGATAGTTAAATATATTTACAATTATGATAGAGAGTTACTTTACCTTGTACATCCTTGCTATCTCAATGAAAAACTTAATTGTGGGAGGTGTGAGAGTTGTTTGAGATTCAAAAAGGCCCTGGAGAGCTTGAAAGAATTGAAGCTGGATTATACACGAATTTTCTTGGAGAATTGAATTATACGGGGGCTGAGCTTAGAAGTGGTTGGGTGTTTAGTATGGCTCCTAAAGCTGTGGGGTATGATTGGTTAGTTGCTTTTGTGGGGGAAGCAAAGGTTGAGGATCAATTAGTAGATTTTGAAGATAGAGTAGCGGGGGATAAAATATACTCCCCAAGAATGTGGCAGTTGCTGGGAGAATTTTACCGCATGGATCTTTTGCATGGAGTTTTGTTGCAGCGTCTGATAGTGGTGCAAGTAGCAGAGATTTTAAAAGATTTACTAGATGTGGATGTTTCTAGAGGTGGAGATGATTTATACATTGATGGTAAAAAGTTATCGGTTAGTATAGCGACGCGGACTAGTGGTTCTGTCTTAATACATTTTGGTTTTAACATAGTTGAGGTAGATAAATGGGGATGGATAAAGTTAAAAGATGTTAATGGATTTTCTAAGTGCTTTTTTGATAAATTCATTGGTGAATGGAAGAGTATAAATAGAGCTTACAGAAAGGTTGCTTGGAGGTGAAGATATTGCTTAGAAGAGATAAGTTTGTGTTTATCTTGTTGTTATGTTTATTAGTTGGAAATTGGGTGGGAGTGAATCCATTAGCGGCCGATTTTCTCACTGCTTCTTTAAGGGAGCTTCTTCCGTTCCCAAATGTTGGTACAGGTGAGGTTTGTGGGAATTGCAAGGAATTAAAGATGCATTATCCTGCTTGTATATGGATAAGTAAGTTCGGAGATATTTATATAACGGATTCCAAAAACGATAGGGTACTGCTTTTGAAAGAGATAGATGGTAAATACACGCTTGTTGAAGAGTATAAGTTTTCTCCTATGAGGGAGCCAGTGGGTATATGGGCATATTCGAATAAAATAGTTGTAGCTTCTAAACGAGGAAATAAAGTTGTAGTTTTTACCCAAGGAGGTAAATTGTTGGGCCAGTGTAAATTTAAGAGAAAAATTAAAAGGCCACGTGGAGTTGTTTATTACAAAGGAAGATTTTACGTTGCTGATACCCCCTCTAATCGTGTTTGGATTTTGGATGAAGACTTTAATTTGATAGGAGCCCTGCAGAAAGATGTGTATGGACCTAGAGGAGTGGCTGTTAAAAATAATGTTGTGTACGTAGCAAACAGTTTGAATTCAACGATTACGGGTTACAGTGTTGAGACAGGGGCTAAAGTTTTTTCATATAAGATTAAAGGTGCGAAAAATATACGCTATTTGGCATTTGATAAAATAGGAAGGATTTACGTTACTGATCAGAATGGAAAGAGGGGAGAAAATGGAATTCTGTGGTGTATTGATCCTGTGTTGGGAAAAAATGTTAAGTTAGCTGAGGGACTTAGGAGGCCTGAGGGAATATTTATAACTAACGATACCAGAATATTTGTGGTGGAAGGAGATGCGGATACTTTTAGAATGTTTAGGACAGACTCTTCCTATCAACAGGTGTGTTGGGCTGCTAGTTATTTAAATGTTGGTATGTACGATGAATTTTTGGAAAGTTTGAAAAATGCCTATGAGGACTCACAGTATAAGAAGTTTTGTGAAAAAGTGATTTTGCAATTAAAGGGAAATATTGGTGAAAAAGTTATAGCAAAGTATTTTCCAGAATTTGTTTCTTCGCAGTCGGGAAAGGGGAACTTCCAAATTGCTAGTAAGGATTTGGAAACAAAAGGTGAAAATAAAGATAAGAATTTGGTAAAGCAGACGGGAAAGAGGTTGGTGGAAAATATTGTGTCTAAATCTAAGGATAGTGCTGAGGTCCAAAATTCAAGTAAAAGTTCGAATATGGATAAGAAAAGTATTGCTGAGAGTAAGGATACTTCTATGGCGAGAAAAGATGGTTCTCATAAGAGTAAGGGAGATTCTACTTCAGAAATTAGTGAAGCAAAGGAAAAATCAAAGGGACAAATTAGTGTGGCTGCTATTATAACTGTAATTGGGGTGCTATTTGCAATAGGATTGATTTTGCTTATATTTTTGAAGAAAAAAGGGGTGAGAATGCGTGGAGGAAAGTGGGATAAATATAAGTAATGACACTCCTGATGATGGGGTAATAAAGACAAGGACAGCTTCTCCAGAAGCTCTGGGAAAGATAGAGATAACGTGTGTTATGGACATACCGAGTAAAGTTGAATACATAGATATAGTGCGTGATAGAATCGTGCAAGCCATTAATAATGTGTTTGATACTTTTTCAGCCGACATTCCGGTGGAAGGGGGATTTGTAGGAAGTTTTTCTTTTGGTTATGGAACACTGCTTGCTGTTGATGAAGCTTTGCAGAATGCGATAATTCATGGTAACAAAGAGGATCCCTCTAAGAAGGTCCAGATAATTTACTACCTTTGCCCTGATTATTTAGAGATAACTATTAGAGATGAAGGGGAAGGGTTTGATTGGAGAGCAGTTGTGGAGGAGTATAATTTGTTGAAAGATTCTAAAGATCCAGATGTTTTTATGAAGTTCAGTAGAGGTTTATTTTTGATTTTAAAAACGATGGATGAGGTCACGTTTAATGATCAGGGTAATGAGATTACGATATTAAAATATAGAAAGCAGGAGTGAAGTTTTGGGAGTTCAATATTAGAAGGAAAGTTTTAAAATTTGTATTAATAAAATAGGGGTGATTTGAATGAGTTTGGATATTACTAAAGAAGTGAAGGATGGAGTTTTAGTAATAACGCTTAAGGGAAGAGCAGCTCATAGTGCTAATCAAGAGTTGAATGCTGTATTGAATGATATAAAAATGACAGATGCGACTGGAGTGGTTTTTTACATGAAGGAATTGAGTTATTTGAACAGTATGGCAATAGGAAGTATTATTGAAGCTTTTAAATTGTGCACGGCGTTGGGGAAAAAGTTTTGTTTGGCTTCTTTGAGGCCTGAAATTGAGGAGTTGTTTAGATTAACAGGATTGCTAAGTGTTATTCCAGTTGCTTCAACGTTGGAAGAAGCTTTGTCTAAAGTGAGTGCTTAAGGTTTGGATAATCTGTTATGAGGCTGTAGTGCCTTTGGGAGCTTTGGAAAAAATGATTTAAAATTTTCATTATTGGATTGAATAATAGGATTTAGTTTATGAGATTGGGAGCACGTCTAGGTTTTTTTGTAGGGGTTTTGATTTCGCGAATTCTTGGTTATTTGAGAGATCTCCTTCTTGCCAGCTATTTCGGAGCTTCAAGCTTTACAGATTTAGTGGTCAATCTTGTTTTTAGAGTTCCCAATTTTTTAAGAAAATTTTTAGCAGAGGCGACTTTGCTGCCTTCTGTTGTTGCTTTGTTGAAAAAAATTTCGAAGATAAATAATTCTGCTTCTAAAAAGTTGGGAAAAAAGGTTTCTGATAGTGCTCCCGTTCATTCAAATGTTTGGGCTGTGCTGTGGGGAATTTTTTATCACACTCTTGTGTTGCTGTTGTTGGTTGAAGTTGTGGTTTTTATCTTTCCAAAAGTTCTGTTTTATGTTTTCTTTTTTAAAAGTCCTGAGAATTGGAGGGATTTTGAGTTCATAAAATATGCCCCTATTTCTTTTGCTTATGCTTTATTTATTATTACAAGCTGTGTCTGGTGGGCTAAGTTGGTATTGGATGGAAATACCTTTCCAATGGTGTTTAATCAAGCACTGTTTAACCTTGTTATGATAGGGGCTGTATTTAGTGCTGATTTTCACATTGTTATATGGGCAGCTCTCGTAGGGGGGGCGTTGCAGCTTGGGTATACCCTTTACTCCCTTAAAAAAAGTGGCTTGAGTTTCTATACTCCAAGTGTAGAACTTTTGAGAAAAACGTGGAAATACTGGGTAGAAGTTGTGAATAAAATGTTTTTTGCAGCGGCTTCTGTTGGGGTTTGGCAGATAGCAAGTCTTGTGGATTCGGCTATAAGTTGGAGGTTGACTTCTGGTAGTCCAACGATGCTTTACTTGGCTCAGCGTTTGGTTCAGGCACCAATTGGTCTTGTGGGATATGCAATATCCACCGCAGATATGAGTGAAGAGAGTGAATCTAAGGGTAGCAGTGAAGTTAAAGTAGGTGTTGCTCAAGGTATGAACTTTATGTTAAGGAGAGATTTTTGGTTGCTGATTTTTTTATCAATGGCTACAGCTCTTCTTTCTAGGCATTTAGTGAGTGTTCTGTTTTTTTCGTTAGATGAAGCAGTGAAGTCAACTACAGCTACTGTTTTGTTGGCTTACTCACCAATTGTGCTACTGCAGCCAGTATCCAGGATGATTACCCAACGCTTGTTGTTTCTGGAGAGGGAAAAAGATCTAATATTTTACGCTGTTGTGGCTTCTGGTATCAATATAGTACTGGATATTGTTTTAGCTGAATTTTTAGGGGTTGCTGGTATAGCTTTGGCAAGTTCGGTAGCTTTATTTATTGGTTTGTTGGTGTTGAGAATAGTAAGAGGTTACAGTGTATTGTCGTTTTCGCAGTGGGCTTTAGTAACAGTATGGATGGGAGTTGTGGTGTTTAGCGTGGTAAAATAGAGTTGCTGATTTTTGTTGATCATGGTAAGGTTGGATTTTTTAGTTTTGATTGCATGCTGGATACTTAGATATTGTTTGGAAGGGGTGTTGGGTTTATCATGGCAGGAGGAGATAAGCGTATCACAGATAACTACGACGTTTCTAAAATTAGAAATTTTTGCATTATAGCCCACATAGATCATGGCAAATCGACTCTTGCAGATAGGATGTTGGAGATAACGGGAACTATAGATAAGCGTCAAATGAGAGAGCAATTTTTGGATATGATGGATCTCGAGAGAGAGCGTGGAATTACAATTAAAGCTCAACCTGTAAGAATGGAGTGGAAAAGTCATGTTTTGAACTTGATAGATACGCCGGGGCATGTGGATTTTTCTTACGAGGTTTCTCGTGCACTTAAAGCGTGTGAAGGAGCTGTGCTTCTTGTTGATGCAACTCAAGGAGTGCAAGCTCAAACGGTTGCAAACCTTTTTTTGGCACTTGAGGAGGATTTGGAGATAATACCTGTTATAAATAAAATTGATTTGCCGAATGCACGGCCAGATGAAGTTGAAGATGAGATAAAGCAGCTGATAGGGGATGTTGAAGTATTGCGTGTCAGCGCTAAGACTGGTGAAGGGGTGGAGAGACTTTTGGATGAGATAATTGCGAAAATTCCTGCTCCTGCTAAATTTAAAGATGATAAGTTGCGTATTCTTATATTCGATTCCAAGTTTGACAGTTACAGAGGAGTTGTCTCATATATTCGTGTTTTTTCAGGAGAAGTTAAAGAAGGAGATGTTATAAAGATATGCTCCACTGGTTCTGAATATGAGGTTCAAGAAGTGGGAGTTTTTACTCCGAATTTTAAGAAAACAGCTTCTTTGAGAAGAGGAGAAGTTGGTTATATCATGGCGAATATTAAAAATGTGAGTGAGGTGCGTGTTGGAGATACTATAACTCTTGCTGTCGATCCTGTGAATGAGCCTTTGGAAGGTTTTAGGATTCTACCGCCGGTTGTGTTTGCCGGAATTTACCCCATATATTCTGATGATTACGAAAAATTACGCGAGGCTTTGGCAAAATTAAAGCTTAACGATGCCTCTTTGGTGTATGAGCCGGAAACTTCTGTGGCTTTGGGATTCGGATTCAGGTGTGGTTTTCTAGGATTACTTCACATGGATATTGTGAAAGAACGTTTAGAAAGAGAGTTTGATCTGGAGTTGATAGTTACTGTTCCATCTGTTAAGTACAGAGTAGTTGTTGCTGGAAGAGAGATAGAGGTGAAAAATCCAGCTGAGTTTCCTGAGAATGTCAAAATTGATGCGGTGTACGAACCGTATATAAGAGCTCAAATTTTCGTCCCATCAGAGTTTGTTGGAGCTGTGATGGAACTTTGTCAGCAGAAAAGAGGAAATATGATTACCATGGACTACATAACTCCAGAAAGGGTGCAGCTTATATATGAACTACCTTTAGCAGAGATACTTGTTGATTTTTATGACAAATTGAAAGCTAAGACTAGAGGATATGCTTCATTTGAGTATGAGCCAGTAGGTTATAAGGAGTCAGATCTTGTAAAAGTGAATATCCTTGTTAATGGTGATGAGGTTGATGCACTTTCATTCATTGTGCATCGTGACACAGCTTATTATCGTGCAAGAGCCATGGTAACTAAATTAAAAGAGGTGATACCACGGCAGTTGTTTGAAGTTGCAATACAGGCAGCTATCGGCAAAAAAGTTATTGCTAGAGCTACGGTAAAGGCTTTGAGAAAAGATGTGTTGGCTAAGTGTTACGGTGGAGATGTTACGCGTAAGAAAAAACTTTTGGAAAAGCAGAAAGAAGGGAAGAAAAGGATGAAAGAGATTGGTAAGGTGAGTATTCCTCAGGAAGCATTTTTAAGTGTTTTGAAAATAGAAGACTAAAGGTGTTAGAGGTGAGGATTAAGTGGTAAAAAACGATGCCGGTTTTGATTCTGGTTTCTACGTATTTCCATATGGAGTATTTGATGGGGATTTGAATATGGCGATAGATTGGGTTATATTCACTAACCGTTTAAGAGGTTGGAGATTTTATAGGTGGAGTAAGCCTACACTTTCGTTTGGGAAGTTACAGAAAGTTGAAAATAGTAAGACATTGTGGAAAAAGTTGAAGGAGAATGGTATAGATTTGGTGAGACGACCCACCGGAGGACGTGCAGTTCTTCATCATAATGAGTTGACGTACTTGGTTGTAGATGAGGTTGGTAAGAGTTTAATGGCAGATTACTTTAAGGTTGCAGAAATTTTAATTGAAGTTTTGAAAAGAAAAAATCCGGCAGTGGAGGTGGAGAGAAGGAGTCGAGGAACTGATAAATTTTGCTGCTTTGATGCACCGAGTTGGGGAGAGATAAAAGTTAATGGTAAGAAAGTAGTGGGAAGCGCTCAATACAGAAAAAGTGGGTACTTTCTGCAGCACGGAAGCATTGTTATAAAGCCTTCAGAATTTGAAGAACTTGTATTTGGGAAAAAGTCTCAAGGTATGGATGGGTGGTTAAATGGAACTCCGGAAGGTTTAGCAAAAGAATTTGAGGAATATCTTATATCAATTGGGGGAGTTGTGATTGAAGAAGATGATCCCTTGTGGCAAGAAGTTTTAGAAAAGGCTTTTGAGGTACGGGAGAAATTTGCAGTTCATATTTGACATGATGTTTTATTTTAAAGGACTTTAAATTTAGTTTTGTTTTTAAAAAAAACGTCTTGGTACATTTCAACTTATTACCTGATTTGTCGATTGAATAAGTGGAAAGTAACTAAGCGAGAGGTGGAGTTTATGCCTTTGTATAAGTTTTTTGATATTTTAAAGCTTGCTGTGGCTTTAGTGATTATTGTGGTTGCTTCGGGATTGAGTTCAACGTCTGTTCCGCATGTGGATGAAGAAAAGATTGATGTTGATGAACTCAGTACGGTTGACGTAGTAAAAAATAAGGAATTAGCACGACAGATGAAAGAGCTTGATCTTATAGAAAGTTATAGAGTTTTAAAAAATGGTGGGACTTTTGGGAAAACCACAAAAAAAACAAAGGAAAATAGTAGATTCATAAACTTCAGGAGTAAAAAGGCTTCTGAAGAGTTGAATTTAAGTCTTGGCAGTACGATACTTGGAGGGAATGGTTTGTGTGTTGTAGAAACACCAGATGTTGTGGACAGTGGAACTTTTTTAGTTAATTTGAGTTTTATTTATCGTTATGTGAAATTACCACCTTTGGACAGTGAGACTGAAGAGATAAAGTTAACGGATAGAGCAGTAAATCACTCGGTTATTTTTTCTTTACGACCGTGGTTGCAGTTTGATCTAGGGTCGTTTGGAGATTACCATTATTCCTCTCCTGCTACTTATGCAGGTGTAAAAGTAAAGCTTTTGGATTTTAGAAAGATGGCTTTTAGTTTAGGAGCTAGGAGGTTTGACTTTGAAAATACCCAAATGAGTGATTTGTGGCAATACTATGGTTATTTGAAATTTAAAATGCAAAACAGTAATTTTTATCTGAATGTTGTTTATGATGATAATACGGAAAGTGTTCTTTTGAAAGGAGGTTTAGCTTATACTTTCAATGCAGAAGGAGGACGAGTAAACATTTTAACATTTGAAAGTTCTCAGAATGAAGATGCAATATTTAGCAAATATTTGGTTGGGTTTAGGACAGTTTCCCAAAAGGGGTACTCTATTACATTAGGAGTGCAACGCGATAGTAGTAGGTCGGAGTGGCTTTACATGTTAAGTAGCGGTTTTGTATTTAGATAAGTGTGATCTTGGAGGAGCAATTCGATTTCTGTATAACGTGTGATATTCTGGTATAATTCTTTAAAGTCTTACTATTGCTCTATTTCAAAATTTTGTTATAAATTTATTACGGTGTTGGTTTGGGTGAGTGGTAGATAGTGTATTTTTGGTTTTAGGAGATGGGGGGATCAGCTATTAATAGGAAGTTGTTAAAGTTTTGGTTGTTCTTGCTTTCTACGGCTTCTCTCATATTTTTGATTCACAACTGTTCT
>Ga0256838_1000465_pt1 | contig 25231 bp, 24 predicted proteins | sample 4571419metaG_FD_185978 | JGI IMG/M metagenome (GOLD analysis project Ga0256838, IMG submission 185978) | Hydrothermal vent microbial communities from Guaymas Basin, Mexico - 4571-419 | ecosystem: Environmental > Aquatic > Marine > Hydrothermal vents | place: Mexico: Guaymas Basin | collected...
GGAATGAACTGGTATTGGGGCTCATATTTTTTGAGGCTTGTGGACACCTCCCTTGACATTGGAGGACTCAGCAAAGTTGACAAGCAGCTATACGGTGTTGGAATGGTAACACGTCTTGGATTTTTCTCTCTTCTCAAAGGAACGTGGAAGTGGGAAAATAACGACGTTAAAAAGGATGCATGGCAGATAAGCTACGTATTACCTGTCAGTGCTCGCACTGATCTTGAATTTGCATGGAACAATGAGGTTGATCGCGAAAAGTATTGGAGTGTACGAGTAAATGTGAAGTTCTTTGCTTCATCTTCTTTCTCATCTTTTCTCTCTTCAGCTCACACCAAAAAGCCCCCAAAATTTCTTAAATCTGTAAAAAAAGTGTTCAAAAATGTGCTAAACTTTGTGCCTCTTATTCATAGATTTAAATAGAAAATTCAGTTAACATTAATAAAAGAGTTCAGGCTACTTGATATACATTTGCCTTTACGATAGGGGGAGAGAAAGATGCACACTTCTCCGAAGAAAAAAGCCAAGGGAGTACTTGCTCCCTCAATATTAAATGCAAACTTCACAAATATTGAAGAAGAAATTGAACTTCTTGTTAGAGCAGGCGTCAAATGGATACACCTGGATATAATGGATGGAAATTTTGTTCCAAATATTACTTTTGGCCCATCAATCACAAAGCAAATTATAGAACTTACTCAACAAAACCACTGGGATCTTTTCTTTGATGCCCACCTGATGACTGAAAATCCAACCTTCTGGGCTGAGAGATTCGTAGAAGTTGGCTGTAACCTCATAACTATTCACGCAGAAGCGACTCATCACCTTGATAGAGCTGTTGAATACGTCAAATCACTGGGAGTTCAAGTCGGAGTGGCACTTAATCCTTCAACTCCTCTTGAAAACGTCGAATTTGTACTCCCAAAAGTCGATCTACTGCTTGTGATGACTGTTAATCCAGGCTTTGGAGGGCAAAGCTTCATCGACATTCCAACAATGTACGAGAAGATAACTCGCGCAAGAAAGCTTTGCGACAAGTGGGAATGCAAACTTCAAGTTGATGGTGGAGTCAAGCTCTCAAATATTGGAATGTTAAAGCAGCTCGGAGTTGATGTATTTGTCGTTGGATCAGAAATTTTTGCATCGGAGGACAAACAAGAGAAAATCCGCCTACTATGTAAAGAGATTTGTTAGTGGTCTGGCCGCTGAAAATTTAGTCAAGAATATTTACATTAAGTTAGGTTTTAAACTGCTGTTTCAGCGATGGCGTTATAAACGTTATGAAATTGATTTAATTTTTGAAGGTGTTGACGAGTTTGGTTTTCCACTTCTCGTATTTATAGAGGTTAGAAAAACTAATGAGTGGAACATTACACGTAAAAAATTGAATTCACTCTTGAAAGCAATGCATATTTTTTGTTCATTAAATCAAGAAAAATTTATAAGACATACTAAACGCTTAGATATTGCAATTGTAAAATCTTTATCGAATAAACTAACTGTAGAAATCCTAGAAAACTGCACCTTTTAAACTACTTTATCATTATTACTATAATTATATTTCGTTGTTATCGAAGTTTAATCTTGTTAAAATAATTAATAAAGCAAGCACTTAATCAAACTTTATAAAACTTTTAAAAGCAGGAGTGATAGTTATGACATCCCTTCTAACGCGTTTCAAATACTTCATTTTTTTACCACTAATACTTACTTTCTTAATTTTCATTGTAGGTTCTATCATAAGTTATTTCCACTTGCATGAAACGCTTGCAACTCAATTAGCCACAAAAATGCAACTCAAAATCAGCTCTGCAATTACTGCAACTTCCTATAAGCTAAAACTCATAGCCTCAATGATAGCTAGAGACCAAAAAATACAAGAACTTGTCGCCCAAGCTTATTACTCTAATTCTTTAGCCGCAAAGAAAAAAGTACACGATAAATTAATTGAAATTGCTAATTATTATTTAAGAACAATCAACTTCAATGACAAATTTAACAACTTGAAAATCCATTTTCATACTGCTGACTTAAAATCCTTGCTTAGAAATTGGAATCCCCAAAAATGGGGGGATAATCTAGCCTACTTTCGTCATAGTCTGGTCAAATTAAAAAAGATAAAAAAACCCTTTGCAGCCTTTGAAATTGGCAAAGTTGGTCTTTCACTAAGAGGATTCGCACCAATATTTTATGAAGGAAAATACGTTGGAAGCGTCGAAACCATACAATCCGTTGAAGATTTAATGAAACTTAATGAAGAATACGCCATTGCAATTCTCGTCGATTCCAAATTTTCAAAAATTATGGAATTTGCCCTTGATAAAGCCATAAATAGCAATAACTTTTTAGTATTTACAAAATCGAAACTTATGAAAGAAATCTTTTCTTCTAACGACGCTGTTAAAATTTTAAATTCCATTATGAACAGCAACTTTATAAATATAAAAAAGCATATAATTACAAAACTGCCAATTAAAGAATCCTCAGGTTCCCTGATAGGATACATAATCATAGCTAATGGAAAGGATGAACTTTTATCCTATGAAAAATCCATTTTAGCACCTTTTATTACATCATTTGTAATCATATTCATATTATCCTCTTTTTTGATAGCAGGTGTTATATCTTCTTACAATCTCCTTAAACGCATCGCTACAAAAGCTGAACACAGCGCATCATTTTTTGAAAACTTGAGAGGCAATCTTTCAAAAGTAGAAAGTGAAACAAAAGGAAATCTACAATATCTTGATAAGATTAAGACCGATCTCATAACACTTTTTCAACCAATTCAAGAGACTACTCAACAAATTAAACACATGCTATCTGAAATGGCAGCATTAACAGAAGGTGTTGAAAATACAAAGAATATAGTAAAATCCTATGTCGCTAATTTCCAAGACATGGAGGACAAACAAAAACTCTTACTTGAAACATTTGAAAACTTGGAAATTAAGATAAGAGAAATAATGAACATAACTGCACTCGTTTTCAAAATAGCTGAAAAGACGAATCTATTGGCACTAAATGCATCTATCGAAGCAGCTCGCGTTGGCAAAGATGGTGCTGGCTTTGCAGTTGTTGCATCCGAGGTAAAAAACCTTGCAGATGAAACACGCCGCAATGTGGATTGGATTAAGTCAACGCTTGCAAACTTGATGGAAAAGGTAGAGATTTTTAAAGAGAACGCCGATCAAACCAATCAAACATTGCAAATTTTGAAAAACAATACCAAAACTGTGCAGGAAAATGTTGAAAACGTATCAGCTATGATGTTAAATATATCTTCTCTTCTTGAAGAAGTTCAACAGATCTCTGCTCAAATTGAAAACGTCTCAACAACTTCTTACACAAATATGGAAAGCATTCTTGAACGCATTGAAAATACATCTAAAAACTCAGCCGAATTTTTGAAAAATATGCCTAAAGCAATAGAGGAAATTGTAGAGATCAAAAAATACATCACTGGATAATCGAAAATTAACCCGATTACTAAACAAGTTGAATTAACAGCTCATATATCACTTACGGTAGGAAGCAATTTATATCACAAAAATTAGATGACTAAAGTCAAAACTCCAATTATAAATCCTAAAGTTCCGTAAAATATCGTGTGTCCAAGATCTCCCAATATTAGCACCTTGTGTAGTTGAACTGCAAATTGCGGAGACATCAAACCGTTTACTAAAAATTCGTACGGATTGAACAAAAAATTCAAAGTCATAACCTTTAAAAACAAGCGATGATAATTTTTCCAAAACAACTTGTAAACCTCAAAATTCCAACTTAATTTTTCAAAAACACGAGATACACTTCCAAACTCTCTTCTCAAAATCTCCAACCAAAATATAATTCCACTTCCAATAGCTACAACAACCCACACATCTATCCAAAATGCAATCTCTAAAGAATTTTCATTTGCTCTAAAAAACGCTGTCACAACACTCATTAAAAATGCAATCCCCAATAAACTAATTCTAGCCCACTTTGGTAGAACAACAAAAAAAGGAGCAACAAGTAAAGCAATTATACTCCAAAAACCATACCTTAAACTTTCAATAAACCAATCGTACATTCAAGCCACCTCGAATTAATCCCCACATTTCAAACACAAAATCACATTAAATCACACTCTTGAAGCAATAAAATTCCTTTAACCTCTTAACTCCTGCATAACCCGCTTCAATTCACGTTGCAAAAATTTGATCCTTTCAAAATCTCCCTCTCTTTGTGCTGCTTTTATCTCACTTAAAATCTGACGTTTTACTCTTTCTGAGTATCTTTTTTTCAAAATACCAATACACGTATTCATTACGTTTACCATCTCAGCAAAAGAAAATGAATCATACTCAGGAAATAAAAATGCAATCTGAGCTACCACATCCTTATCTCCTTTTTTTAAGGCTTCCAACATTCTTTTACCATTTTCACTCAAAAACTCCTCTCTAAACCCAACTCTTTCAAACATCTCCGAATTTAACATGTAAAGCTTTAAAGCCTCCATCTCAACATCAACACTACCACTTCTTTGTCCTAAAGCTACATTTTTTAAACTCTCCTCTTTTAACTTTCGCAAATCATACTCAACTAAATTCACAGGTAAAGAAAAATGCCAAGCCAACATCTCCTCTATTTCATGCCACAATTTTGCATCAAGGGAGGCAACCTCTTTTTTAAACATGAGTTTGGCACGTTCATAATCTATGCCATTTTCTGCTATGTAATTCATCTTCCATTCAACGTGAGGAATTGCAACTTTTACACGCTCTACAAATTCATCAGCTCCTATATTGTCAACAGTATCCGCAATATCCTTTTCAGGAAGTCTCACAACTCTTATATCCCTTATTCCCGCATCCAACAAAATATCTATTGCCTTCATAGTTGCAACTTTTCCTGCACTATCAGAGTCAAAAGCTAATAAAACCTTTTCCGTTAACTTAGCTAATCGCTGGGCGTGATAAGAAGTGAAAGCTGTTCCCAGCGGGGCAACCGTATTATCGAATCCTGCTTCTGCAGCTTTTATTACATCTATGTATCCTTCCGTAACTATCACAAATCCACTTTGAGCTATGGAATTCTTGGCATGATATAAACCGTATAACTCCTTGGATTTATCGTATATTTCCGTTGCAGGTGAATTGAGGTACTTTGGCTCACCATCTCCTATTACCCTTCCCCCAAAAGCTATTACCTTTCCAGACACCGAAAATATCGGAAAAATCAATCTCCCGTGAAAGCGATCATAATAAAGTCTTCCCTTTTGGATCACTAATCCAACTTTTAATGCAGCTTCTAAAGAAAATTTACCCTTTAATGCCTCCACAAGAGCAGTAGGCGAAGGAGAATATCCCAACCGGTATTTTAGAACGAATTTGCTACTTATCTTCCTCTTTTTTAGGTACTCCTTAACCTCAGAACTATTTCTTAATGCCTGTTGATAAAATTCCAATGCAAACTCCATTAAACGCCAATAATAGCTATACCTTCCGGGTTTGTAATTTCTAAGTTCAATTCCAACCTTCTCTGCTAAAAATTTTACGGCATCCTCTCGTGATAAATTCTCTATAAGTTCAATAAATCTAACAGGGCCACCTCCCACTTTGCAACCAAAACAGTAAAACACTTTTTTAGTTGGATGGACGTAAAAAGAAGGAGTCTTTTCCTGATGAAACGGGCATAGCCCCCTGTATTGTTCCCCAACCTTCTTCAAATTAACGTAACTTGATACAAGATCAACAAAGTCAAGCCTTTCTATTATTTCTTCTATCAAACTCATCCTTCTCCCCCTCTTACAATGGAATTTTAACAAATTGAAAAGGCAACGTTTGGGTTAGTTATTTGTGGATATTTATATAACAATATTGACATATTTTTATTTAAATATTAAACTTAAAATTGAAGGCGAAAATCCACAAGCTAAAAACTACTTAAAGTACTCAAACTCATACAGAAGGAGGGTTTCTTATGGGATGGGTTGAAGGCTATCCCCGCGAGAAAATCAAATGGCATCCGACAGTAGATCTTTCTAAATGTGTAAAATGCGGAATGTGTATGAACTGCAACAAAAATGTATTTGAATGGACAAAAGAGGGACCAAAAGTTGCGCATCCAAATGCATGTGTGGTTGGATGTACAACCTGTGCAAATCTTTGTGCAGGTAGGGCTATAAGTTTTCCGGATATAGAAGAGTTGAGAGAGTTGTATAAGAGAGAAGGAATTTGGGGTAAGGTAAGAGAAAAGTTGATCAAAGAGGGAAAGATAAAGGTAGATTAAAATCTGCACAAAACAGTTACTCCAGTAGAATTACCACCATCACACCATATCGTATTTTTCACCAGTCATAAATGATAGAATATCAATTGCCAACTTCAGTTGAGAATAAAGATAGCTGCACTTGTCGGAGCTAAAGCAGGGTATGATCAAGTAGTGACTGCAGTTAAGAGGTTTAAAAGTTTTGTCAAACGCCAAATGAATTTGGGTGCGACACGCATTTGACTGCCAGTTTTTCTCTATCTTCTTAGCCTTTCTAAGAAGAACTTTTCTGTTTATAAATTCAATTCTAAACACTACAAAATCTTCTCCCTTTAGCTCCCCTTTTATCCCAACCGATTTACCGCTTTCATAATGAGTTGTCAACACAACGTTGTCTACTATAGACTTTGGTACGGTACAATGAGCAAAGCTGGCACTCTCCCCATCAAAATCAGTAAGGTTTGCCATGAATGGCTTATATCCAAAATTTTCCACAATTAACCAATTTACAGCTACCTGTAAATCTCCTTCGCAGACAAACTTCTCTGCCAAAAAGGCAGAAAAACAAGCGGTTACTCCTCTATCCAAAAACTTAAAACAATTTGCAGTTACAAGGTCGTACTTCTCAAACCATTCTTTTAAAGAATTATACAGTCTGACAGAGGCATACAACTCATCTTCTTCCACCGTAGGATAAGCTTTAAATACAACATCAACCTCCTCTTTTGCGTTACCAAATCTTTTCCAAATCTCTTCTATTTTTTCCTCTTCAACCTCAACATTCATAACCTCTAACACTCCTTGGGGAACTTTTTCAGAACCACCAAGCCAAAAAGCCCATTCAAACCTTTTTACCCTTTTACGTAAAGAAAAAAACTCTAACACTTGAGTAAAAGATCTAAACATTGAAGGCGGAATTAAAATATCATATTCTCTTAAAACTCTACTTTCCAGAACCGCAGCCACTGAGTTGTTTACAAGAGGACACAAGAATATAACCCTTTCATCAAACTCTCCACTTAACTCTTCTAGTCTCTTTTCAACTCCACCAGATAAAACAACCACTATCCCGTAAGGAGGACCATACCTAAAACCATTCTTATCAAACAACTTTCTCAACCGGTTTTTAACAGAGTTAACACTTGCACGTACTGATGAATTTACAGTACTTTCCAAAAAAACCACACCACTTCTAAACCTTCCCTTTTCCAATTACACCGCCTACCCTTTATATAGCTTTTAATCTTTCCTCCTGACTCACAATGTTTGTAATTCTGACACCAAAGTTCTCATCTATGACAACAACCTCTCCCTTAGCTATCAATTTGTCGTTAACGTATATATCAACACTTTCTCCTGCAAGTTTATCCAACTCAACTATGCTACCAACACTCATCTCAAGTATATCTCTTATTCTCAAGCGAGCCCTACCTATTTCAACTTTTAGTTCTAATGGAACATCTAAAAGTATTTCAAGATTTGCAGGAACTTTTACAACTTCTCCCCTATCAAGCTCCGCAAAGTCAGCTTTTGCAACCTCAGTCGAAGCTATCTTATTACCACCAGTAACAACCATGGGATCTGCTGAACGAGATATAGCTGATTCAGAAGCACCGCCTGCTGCTCCAGTAGTTGACCGAACAGAACTTGTAGGGGTGGAAGCTGAAGTAGAGGTAGAAGCAGCCGCTCCTCCACCGTCTCCAAGGACATCTTGAAGTAAACTTTCAATTTCAGCCTGCAAATCCGAACCACTGGAACTCGCGTCTCCAGAAGAAGTACTTGTGTCTCCAGCTGAACCTCCAGAATCACCTCCTGAGGAGGTATCGCCACCAACCCCCGATAGCAACTTATCTATCTCATCCTGTGAAGCCATATCACTTCCTCCTGTCTGCTCTCCAACCTGAGTCTCTTCAATTCCAGCATCTGCAGCACTACCAGTAGTAGTTCCCGTTCTTATTTGATCAGCTACCTCTACAGGTATAAGTATAAGAATGTAACTTGAAATTTTTTCGTTGATTTTATAACTGTACTTAACAACAACAATAGATGAGGGGATCTCTAATTCTAACTCACTTCCTTCTCGTATGGATATATCTTTAACTTCAATTGGGCTTATCTCTACAAAGTTTCCAAACACTTGAGCAAGCGCATCATTCAACCAACCTGAAGCCCATCTCTTTATAACTTCTCTGAAAGAGTTGTAGTGAATATCTTCAAATACTTCAATGGGAGTATCTCCATCTCCACCCAGCAAAATGTCCACCAAAACTTTAGCAGCACTTTTAGGAAATGCAAAGTATATAAATCCATTTGGACCTTTAGAAAACTTAGCTTTAACTACAACATACTCCGACTCTTCTCCAACAGCTGAAGCAAGTTGTGAAAAATCCTGAGCCATTGCAGTTTCTAAGCCTGTAAATTCAAATTCAGGATGATTAACTACTTCAGCCAGTGCATCAAATGCTCCCTCAAAGGTTTTCCCAACAAACATGTAATCATCTGAAAGCTTTTGCAGAGCTCCTATATCCATCTCTATCCCCTCACTGAAAATTTATATATTCAAACAACCCAAACTCTTCTCTAAACTCCTCCCTCACTTACCTCCTCTATCAATCTCTTCGGCAAAGATGTAATCTTAATTCCATAAAATTTACCAACTTTTCCAATAGCCGCCTTCATTTTCTTGACACCATTAATTTCCACATCAATATCTTCTCCCACACGTCTTTTCAAAACTATTACGTCCCCCTCTTTCAACATCAAAACCTCTTTCAAAGTCGGATAGCTTTCCCCTAAAATTGCCCTTATTTCAACCATTGTATCCAAAGTGTAACTCTCTAAAGCCTGCAAGTCCTGAATCGACATTGCCTGTGCTGTAGAAGAGTAGAAATATTGGGCAGAGAGCTTATCCATTATGGGCTCTAAAACTATGTGAGGAATACATATTGAAAACAATCCCTCTATATCAAGCATTTTAGCAGCAAACGACACAACCAAAACCATATCATTTGCTGGAATTATGTGGGCAAACTGTGGATTGTATTCCAAAGTATCTATTTGCGGTGATATCTTAACTACACCGCTCCATGCCTCTTTAAGATGTTCAAAGAAAATTTTGGCTATTCTTTTGGCTACAGGTTCCTCAAGTGAAGTAAGAGGCCTCTTTTCCACTAGAACAGTTCCCGGTCCTCCCAGCAATCTGTCCATGACAGCAAACGTTATCTCCAGAGATATTTGAAGAATAGCGCTTCCAGAAAGCATACCTCCAACAGTATGTATGACCAGCAATGTTGGCGACGGCACCGTATTTAAAAACTCTCCAAAAGTCATCTGCTCAACACTTGCAACCGAAATCTTAACCACAGTTCTCAAAATTGTTGAAAGACTGGTAGAAAGTGTACGTGCAAAGTTTTCGTGAATTTTTCTAAGAGTCCTTAAGTGTTCTTTTGCAAATTTATCAGGTCTTTTAAAATCATACGGTTTTATCTTCGGCTTTTTCCCTTCTGGACGCTTATGTTGAAAAATTATTTTTAGCTCTTCTTCATCAAAAATTGGGGCAGCAGGTTTTTCCTCTTTTTTTTCCTCAACTTCAGATAAGTCAATTTCTCCTTTAGCAGCAGCTTCTATAAGCTTATCTATGTCTTCTTGCCCCAGAATTTTTTGGAGTTCTTCGTCCATATTTACCTCCCTTTAAAAGACTGAGCTAAAAATGGCTGCTCATCACTATGCAAACGTTACAAGGAAGTCAAAGAAGTTAACCTTCACCACTTTTCTATACTTAGGTTTTCCTAACCCCAAAAACCCTCTATCAGGAGGAACATGCTTTTTTAAGTAACTATTTATAACCTTTTTTATCGTTTCCTGAAGTTTTCCTGACGCAAAATCTTTTTTTATTCTATCCCCATCATAAGAAGCGATGACTCTCTGAACCATGTCTCTGAAACGTGCTTCGTTATCAGTAAAGTACTGAACAAGATACGGATCGTTAACCTCAAACTGTAAACTGAACTTTGCTATCATTCCTTGAGTTGCAACAGGTACCAAGAACTCCTTTGAGAAGTCAAACTTAGCAACACTTACATCTTCACCTCTCTTCTTGGCCTCTTCAAGCATATTCGCTTTCTCCTGCATAGTCTGATAAACCTTAATCGACACCACTGCTGTTATAAACACCAGTGTAAGTACACCTATTAACAATATCAGGATCTTTTTTAGCCCACCACCACTCTCCTGCTCTTGCTGCTGTTTCTCCTCTTCAGGCATAACGACCCCTCCTTATCAATTAAAATCGGCAAAATAGTTAATATTTATTACTCCACTAAAATTACTATTAGTTCACTCCTTCTTAGGAGGAGAAACTTTGTGTTTTAACTTAGAATTTTTAACTTTAGATTTTTTTTCAGTATTAACACTAACTCCGGGAACGTTTTTACCAAATATCAGGTATATATCAACTCGTCTATTTTTAGCCCTTCCTTCTGGAGTATCGTTGCTTGCAATAGGATGCCATTTACCGTATCCTGCCGCTGACATACGGCGAGGATCAATTTTTGATACAGATAGCATATACCTCAAAACGCTTGTAGCCCTTGCAACAGACAACTCCCAGTTAGTCGGATACTTTTTCCTAAGTCGCGGAGAGATTGGAACATTGTCAGTGTGTCCCTCAACGCGGATAGTACAAGGCAACTTTTCAATAGCCTGAGCAACTGCTTTCAAAATTTTCTTTGCCATAGGCTTTAAAGTGGCGCTACCCGAATCAAAAAGCACCCTATTTTTAAAACGAATCAGAATCCCTTTCTGTTCTCCTTCTTTATACTTTACAATCTTCACCTCAACATCCTTTGGAACTTTTAAACCTTCATTTTTAAGCATTTCTTCCAACTTTTTTTTGAGCTTTTCGCGCTCAGCTGCAGCCTTCTTTAACTTTTCATATTCGCTCTCTGTCAAGACAATCTGCTTATGCTCTCGAGCAACCCCTTCTTCTCCCTCCGAAACTTGCATCTCTTCCCTTTCTCTTTTTACCCTTCTAACTTCAAACTCTTCATGCTGTTCCATTTTCTGAACAGAAGCAAGCCATTTCAACTCACTTTCGGTCTGTACCTCTCCCTGATGACCACCTTCCCCCACTTGTGCTCTGAACTTCAAAACCTCCTCAATTTTACTGCGCGATGAACTTTCTCCACGCTGCCCTTTTTTCTTGTATTTGAAAAACGCTAGCTTCTTTATTATCTCCTGCTTTATATCAGGTTCCTCCTCCGTAACAATTCCAACAACATTGGGACGCTTCTTTTTAACCCTTTTCTTATCTTCAGGATTTTTTATATCCTCCTCCATCATCCTTCCATAATCACGACGAGTCTCTGCTTTTCTTCTCTTAGCAAATGCTCCAGCCCCTGGAGGAGCAACTGACGTACCACCAAACAAACCAAAAGCTCCTTGGAAAGAGGCTATCAATTTCATAAACTTATCACTTGCTATATTTGAAAATGCAAACAGTAGAACGAAGAAACACAAAATCAACGTCATCATGTCTGCAAAAGTTGACATCCAAGCTGGAGCGCCTTCTCCGCCACCCTCATCACACTTACACTTCTTATCCGCCATACTACTCCTCCTGCCCTTCCTCTAAGGTTGCACGTACCTCTGGATCAAGGTACGGTTTCAACTTGGACTCTATAGCAGCAGGACTTTCTCCAGAAGCCAGCGACACTAATCCTATTACAATCATGTTTTTACACGTTATCTCTTTTTTTGAAAGCTCCTCAAGCTTAGCTGCAATAGGTCCTGCAAACACGTTGGCAATTATAGCTCCATACAAAGTTGTAATCATTGCAACCGCCATTGCAGGTCCCAACGATGATGGATCCGACAACTGCCCAAGCATGATGATCAGACCAACCAATGTTCCAATCATTCCAAATGCCGGTCCAAAGTAAGCCCACTGATCAAGCATCTTTTTACCAGCTTTGTGACGCTCTTCCATCTGCTCCACTTCAGTCTCAAGAACCTCTTTTAATACATCAACGTCAACACCCATCATCATTGTTTCAACACCACGTTTAATTAGAGGATCCTTTATATTTGGAATCTCACTTTCCAAAGCCATCATTCCCTCTTTCCTAGCCTTGTTTGCTAACTCCAATATGACATTCATAACTTCAAGTGGATCATCTTCCGGCTTTTTAAAAGCCTTTCCAATTACTTTGGGAAGTTTTTTAAAATCCTCCATAACAAAGCTTGCAAACGTAACTCCCAAACTCCCAACAACCGTAATGAGGAAAGATGGAATGTCAATAAATGCCCCAAGGTTACCAGCCATTCCCATCAAAATTGCTACTGTAGCTACTCCAATCCCTGCAACACTAGCTATTTCCAATCTATCTCCCTCCTTTATTCACATTTTTATTCCTTTCAACAACTAACCAACTTCAAGCATCACTCTATCTCTTCCACAAGCAAACCCTCTTTTTCAAATTTTTCACGTTCACAATCCTTCCACAACATACCCTTTGACATAAAAACCTTAGCATACCAAGTGGTTATCATTTCCGCAATCTCTTCAGGTGCCTCCTTAACTCTTATTTTAGAACCGTCAACAAGAGTAACAACAGTATCGGGAACAGCCTCAACATACTTTATAAGGGAAACGTTTATCATTAACTTAGTCCCGTTTACTCGAGTAAGCCATATCATCTCCATCCCCCCAAAGCTAGTCCCCCAAAAATTTATCGGCAACACTACACCTTATCAAAGCTCTTTCCACTCTCTATGAGAAAATTTAAGCTCATCAATCCACACACCATCCGGTAATTCTAAATCCTTCCACTTATCACTTTCAAAAGAAGCCGTAAAACTCATAACCTCTAATCCTTGTTGAACCGGTGGATAAGCCCTTCTCAAACCAAAATTATTTACTGAAAACTCTCTAACTTTGACATAAAACTCATCTGCCACACTTTTATCAACAGTAAACCTAACTGTTAAATACTCAGGAGACACTTTTACACTCCTTCTTCTCGCTATCTCTCTCTCCATAAATTCAGAAAGAGCCATATTCAGTAATTTTTCAGGCACCTCAACTCTTCCACTCGTTTGAATTAAAACTTTGTAATCTTCACCAAACCTTCCACCTCTTCCAACAAGCTGTTTCAATATAGAAAATGCCTGCCAATAACTATCCAATCCCCCTACTAAAATGTCCTCAAAATCAATTATCCCCACAAAGGCTACATTTCTCACATTCATACCTCTGCTCACAATTTGAGTTCCGACAAGGCAGCTTCCATCACTCCTCGAAAACTCATCTAATATCTTTTCAAATTCTCCAACTCTTCTAACTCCACTATCCACCTTGAACACATTCTCTCCAAATATGGCTCTCAATTCCCTCTCTATCCTATCAACTCCTGCTTTTACAACATCCAATTTTGAATAACACTTCGAACATTTCATATCAGAAGTAGCAGTATAACCACAAAAATGACACATAAATCTATTTGGCCTATAAAAAACTAAACGTGCTTTGCAAATAGGACAAACAGGAGTCGCTCCACATTTGGGACACACTACCCTGAACCACCATCCACGTCGGTTGTGCAGAATTATAGCCCGCTTTCCTTCCCTAACAACTTGCCGCAGCTCATTCTTCATTTGGTCCGAAATATTAGCAGTTGCAGTAGGAGTAAAACGCACAATCTCAACCACAGGATGTTTTTTTAAACTCTCAGTCCCAACTAAACTCAATACTTCTTCACCCAAGCTATATTCCCTTAAGCCCAACCAAACTTCTGGGCGCGGTGTAGCTGAGGAAAGCAAAAACTTTGCATTATGTTCCCTTGCAAGCAGCCCAGCAATATAAGCAGCATCAGTATGAGGATTCTCAGAAAAATAACCAGCTTCTCCCTCTTCATCAATGCCAATTAACCCAAGATTTTCAAAAGGCAAGAACAAAGCACTTCTTGTCCCCACAACGATACAATTTTTTTTCTTCTCAACAGCTTCGAAAACCGCCCGTTTCTCTTCTGCGCTCAAAAGATAGTGAAATTTAAACACCTTTATCCCCATAGAGGCAGCTCTAGCACAAGTATTCTCAACAAGAAAACTGGTCGGTTGAAGAATAAGTGCTTGCTTATTCTTAATCACACACTCTTCTGCCAATTTCAAAAGCAATGTAGTCTTACCACTTCCCGTTTGCATATCTAAAATACTTTTATAAGGCAACTCATTTAACAAAGACTTTTGGGGAAGGTCCGAAGCAATATTTTGCTCCACCTTATCAAACGAGTCTCCCACTTCTACGAGTTCACCAACACTAAGCAACCTATCAACTCCAGAATTTCCAATTCCCTTTTTCAAAAGAGCCAACTTATCAACAACCTCACCCACTTTAAATCCAATCTGGGTCAATATTCCTTCCTTCGCCACCTTCCAAATGGAATTTCTAAACACTTTTAAAATCCCACACCTCAATGCTTCATACGCTTCATCTCCAAAATTTTTAACCACAGTTGAAAACTTAACGGGACGCTTTCTATAACGTTTTAGAATATTGTCAAATCGCGTAAATATACAACTAACACCTTTTCTATTAGCAACTTCTGCAGAAGAATCTGCAATAACTTGGAGATTTTCATATCTGAACGATAAGTACTTTTTAAAAATTGCAGCAGGGTCAACCTTATAAATTCCAGCAGCCTTTATCACAGCTTTTGTTAACTCTTGTGGAATCTTTCCAATTTGAGCAACAACAGGTTTTAATTTATAAGTAGTAAATTTATCCTCTTCTAAAACAACTCCATAGTAAAATTTTCTACCAACCTCTACCACCACTTCCGTCCCCACGGGATAAGAGGTAGCATAGGTAAAACTACGCGCAAGTTGTATTACTGCAACTTTTCTCACAAAACCACTTCCCACACACACCTAGCACTAACAAAAAAGTTTTGAAATGAGTAAATTTACCAAAAACGGAGCAAATTCAAGCTTCTCACCGTAAAACTCAAGTTCATTCTCCGCAAACAGCAGTTTAGCCACATAAGACTTTTTCTCCCCAGCTCCCATATTAGACACAATATTGGCAACAACTAAATCCATTCCTTTACTTCTCATCTTTTGTTTTGCCACATTCAAAGCCTCACTATCTATTGAATCAAGAAGTGAAAATCCCACTATGAAATCTTTTTTCCCCTTAATAGAAAACAATTCTTTCAAAACATCAACCTCAGGATACAACTCCAACTTAAATGGAAACTCAACCTCACTCTTTCTAATTTTTTTAGAATACCTTTTAGGAGTAAAATCTGAAATTGCTGCACTAGAAACGTATATCACATTTTTTTGACTATTCCTAGCACCCAACCACTCGTTCTTTACAACACTCAACATTTCCTTTGCAGTATCAACTAAAACGCTCTTCACTAACCCCAAAGGCCTACTAGTAGTAACTAAAACTGTCTCAAATCCAGCTTTAGCAAAAGCCAACGCCAACAATCGTGCAAGTTCTCCACTGGCAGAATTGGTTATAAAGCGAACTGAGTCAATGTAAGCTTTGGTCGCTCCACCACTCACTATCACTCTGTAATTTTTTATCTCTTTCAAATTTCCAAAATTTACATTAACATTCATTAACAAAAACGGTGCCAATTCTTCAGGTTCTATCATTCTCCCCCTTCCAACATCCCCACAAGCAAGCTTTCCAGTGAGACTATCGATAAATTTAATAGCCACCCCATCCTGCAACTTCAACCTCTTCTTAACCATGGGAGCCTCTAACATGTTAGGATTAGCAGCCAAAGCACAGTATATTGGGTTATAAATCTCTTGCTTTTCAATTTTACCGGCAAACGCCACTGCAGTTGCCAAAAGCAGATTATCAGCTATGCCAGTGGTGAGTTTCATAGCAGTATTAACAGTGCAAGGAGCTATTACAAATGCATCAACATTTTTAAGTTCAAGGTGTAAAAATTTACTCTGCCACCAGTCACTTTCCGTATAACATTCAACACCTGGCCGCCAAAACAGTGGTTTTTTCACAAATTTTTCAGCAGCTGGAGTAAGTATCACATTAACCTTTGCCCATGGGGACAACAAAGAAACCAATTTAGCAGCTTTGTACGACGCACTACTTCCAGTAACCCCAAGCGTTAAGCTCTCTATTAAATTTTTACCCCTCATATTATCCTCATTTGCTAACCGCTGCGAATATGCCACTACAAGTATTATCTAAGTTTTAATTTTTCTGCCAAATAAATTGCCTCTATCAATTTACACGCTTCATCAAGATCATCATTCACCACAACGTAATCGTAATTTCTCCCCTGCTCGCACTCCCACGAGGCAACTTTTAGGCGCTTTTCTATAATCTCCGGTGTATCTGTTGAGCGCTTAAAAAGACGCTTTTTTAACTCATCAATTGAAGGAGGAGCTACAAACACTAGAGCAGCTTGAGGAATCTTTTTCTTAATAACAAAGCCACCTTTTACATCTATATCTAATACCACATCAATCCCTGCCTCAAGATAAGGAATGACTTCAGATTTTAACGTTCCATAATAGTTTCCGTGAACCTCCTGCCACTCCAAAAATTCATCTTCCTCTATCTTCTTCTTAAATTCATCGTGAGACAAGAAGAAATAATCAACTCCGTCCTTTTCTCCTATACGTGGCTTTCTAGTCGTAGCAGATATTGAAAAGTGAATCTTTCCTCCATATTTACCAAGAAGATGATGAATCAATGTACTTTTTCCCGTTCCACTTGGACCAGAAACAACCAAAAAAGCAGGACGGTACTTAACAAATACACTTCTTTTCAAACCGTAACTTACCGGCTCATACACATTACTGTTTTGCTTATTTCCTACTCCCATATTTATATTTTACAAACGAGACAGGTTGATGTAAAATATAATGGCAAGTGATTATCTATGGGAATGTGTATTAGCAACGCGAATAAACATCGCAAGGAGGGATAGGCGATGTACGCAATAATAGAAACCGGTGGTAAGCAGTATAAGGTTGAGCCCGGTATCACTCTTTGGGTTGAAAAATTGGATGCAAATCCAGGAGATGTCATCTCCATTGAGAAGGTGGTATTTGTAAACGCAGATTCAGAAATTGCAGCGGGTAATCCTGTGTTGCCAAACTGGGAAGTGAAAGCCGAGGTTGTGCGTCATCTCAAAGATAGGAAAATCATTGCGATGAAGTATCGCCCCAAAAAAAATTATCGCAGAAAGTACGGCCACAGACAGTGGTATACCGAAATCAGGATTAAGGATATAGTAAAGAAGTAAAACGCCCTTAATAAAAACGAAAGTTAGGGGGGAGTCGTAATGGCACACAAAAAAGGTGGTGGAAGTACATCCAACGGTAGGGATAGTATAGGTAAAAGGTTGGGTGTCAAGAGATTCGATGCGCAATTTGTAAAGGCAGGAAATATAATTGTTCGTCAGCGTGGAAGTAAAATCTGGCCCGGAATTGGTTGTAAGATGGGAAGTGATTTCACAGTATTTGCAGCACGCGATGGATACGTTAAGTTTTACAACAAGAGAGGCAAAAAATTTGTTGGAGTTTTTCCAGCTGAGGAACTTAAGTCGGAGAATTTTAAAGAGGTAAAGACTTGGTAATAGGTCGGTGAAAATTCTTCACTTTTGATATGAGAGATTCGAATTTTATCTTGAGCGAAGGTGTGCAGGAATTACCTAATGAGATTGCCCTCTTTGGGGGGAGTTTTAATCCTCCCCATTGGGGGCATTTTTTTGTTTCGTTAAAAGTTCGCGAAGCAGGATTACCTGTTGTTATAGCTCCCGTATTTTGGCTTCCACACAAGTTTGCCCAAACAGAGAAAGACTTGGAACTTCCCAACAGTTGGTATTTTTACAAGCAAACAGGTATGGTTCCGTTTGAGTTGCGTTATGCAATGTGCAAAGAGATGTGGAAAGGTGAAGAGAATATATGGGTATCCGATATTGAAAAGAAAATAGCAATAACAAACTTATCTCCAAACTACACATTTTACACTGTTGAACTTCTTAAAAACTATGGAAAAAAAGTCCACCTTATAATAGGCGAAGACAACGCCATCTCCTTCGACAAATGGTACCGCTCAAAGGAATTACTAAAAAACATCGAAAGTTTATGGATAGTCAAAAGATTCGGCTCTCATAATCCAGAAAAAATAAAGTTGCTTTCTAAAAAAATAAAAACCCATTTCATAAAAGAAGCCGTTGACGTCTCTGCAACTTCCATAAGAAATTGGGCTTCCAAGCGCCTGCTCAAACACACCTCTGAAGGCGTAATTAACATTATAAAAAGATACGAACTCTACGGTTACAGCACTCTTATCACTACTAGTTTCAGAGAAGCTCAATAAAGATATTAAAAAGTACCCTTTTCCAACCGAAAAACTGATGCTATGAGGAGAGTCACAAAGTATTTGTGTTTAACGGCAATTTTATCAATGGCATTTTTATTGCAAGCTTTTACCTACAAAGTGGTATCGATTGAGTGGATTGGCACTAAGCCTGCATTCGTTTACATTGAAAATCTACAAGAAGGCGAAATCGCACCATTTTGGGTTGGAGAAAAGCTGTGGGGTCACGGTGAGATAAAGAAGATAACTAGCGAGTCCATTGTCGTCACAGACGACTTTGGCAACACGCTCGAAGTAAAAGTTGGAGGATTCATACTTCCACCTATGGAGAAAGAGTTGGGAAGCGAAGGCGGAATCAACGTTGGAAAAGTGCTTTATCATCAAGCAAAATACCTTCAAAAACAGTTTGAAGAGATGAATAAAGGATCAACTAGTAATGAGGCCACTCCCCCGATAGAGACTGAGATAGCTCCAACTACTGCTGGATCCCAAGAACAAATTCACTCAACACCTACACCCCCAACTCCTCCAGCTTCTCCCAACTCAGTTTCCCAAAAACCAAAATCTCACCCTGTAAACAAATCCCCTGCACCTAAAACCACAACATCACTTTCTAACACCTCTAAACCACCAGCTACAAATCCAAAATCCAGTACATCAACTTCACCCTCTGCTCAACTAAACCCAGCTATAACCACTTCTTCTAAAAAAATTTCTACCCCTCCCCAAACAGGAACATATACATCAAAACCAGAAGCAAATCCTGAAACTACCCCTGCTCCTGCCGTTGGAGGATCCACCCCTAAATTCAGAACAAAAGCAAAAGTTTCCCCCATTTCTTCAGAAGAAAAATAAAAAAACAAACTCCATCAACTATAAAAGCTTCTAAAACTCAAATCAAAATCTCCAGCAATTAAATGAATCAGAAAGTTCTCTTATCTTCTCGCGTGTTAAAACCCCTTTAATATCAACAATGGCACCAGCTTCTTTTAAAACCTTCTCAAACCAACCTCTATCCAGCTTTCTAAAAGCATCGTGCTTTACAGCAAGCACAACCGCATCGTACTTCTCAACCCTTTCCTCATTCACATTATCCCAACTTATCAAATCTAAACCGTAGTAGCTTTTAACCTCTTCAGCTATAGCCAAAGGATCAGTAACATCAACATTACACCCATAATTTTCAAGTTCATGAATTAAATCAACAACCTTGGTATTTCTCACATCGTTAACATTTGCCTTAAAAGTTATTCCCAAAACCAAAACTCGAGCAGTCGTAAAATTTAAGTTACTCTTTACAAGAAGTTTCACAACCTTAGAAGCCACAAAACCTGGAAACTCCTCGTTGACTCGTCTAGCTGCAATAGCCACCTGAGGAAAGAATCCAACATTCTGAGCCTTGTATATCAAGTAGTAAGGATCCTCTGGTATACAGTGACCACCCACCAAGCCCGGCTCAAAGTTCAAGAAGTTCCACTTGGTAGAGGCCGCTTTCAGTACCTCATGAACATCTATGTCCATTTTCTCACAAAACATGGCAAACTCATTAACCAAAGCAATGTTTACATCCCTTTGTGTATTTTCTAGAATCTTACACGCTTCTGCCACCTTTATTGAAGAAGCCCTGTGAACCCCTGCTTCTATTACTTCCCCATAAATAGAAGCCAACAAATCCAACGTAGCTGGCGAATCCGCGGATACAACCTTTACAACCTTATCTGGATAATGTTCCTTATCTCCCGGATTTATACGCTCAGGTGAATAACCAACCCAGAAATCACGTCCCCACTTCAAACCACTCTTATCTTCAAGTATTGGTATTATAAACTCCTCCGTACATCCCGGATACACTGTTGATTCGATAACCACTCCATCTCCCTTTTTTAAAACCTGCGCTACCATTCCAGCTGCTGAACGTAGATAAGAAAGATCAGGTATCTTAAAAGCTGTTGTGGGTGTAGGAACAGTGATAATATAAAGTGCAGCCTCACGTGTATCCGCTAAGCTTGATGTATAGGTTATATTTGGATTCAAAATACTGACAGTGTCTATCTCGTTATTCTTATCAAAGCCCTTTTGAAGCTCTCTCACCCGCTCCTCAGAAACATCAAACCCTATTATCTTGAATTTTCTGGCAAACATTACAGCCAAAGGCAATCCTACGTATCCCAAACCAACTATGCAAATCTTAACGTTTCCGTTCAAAAAGTCAGAAAATTTAGGTAAATTCAGATAAACTGAGTTGACAGGATTAAATTCCAAAGACGAACTCATATCCTAACACCTTCTTGAACAAAACTTAACTAGAGGTTTCTTCTACTAACTTTTTAGCAAATTCAATATACTTTGGCAACTTAACCCGCCAACTCACATTTTTCTCAATCCAAGTTCGCAACTCACGCTGGACTCGATCCAAATTTTCATGAGCTTCTCTCACAAAATCTACAACTCTATCTGCTCTTAGTCTCCCAAGATCCCGAAAGCTCAACACCCATTTACACCCTATAAAATTCTCATCCTCACCAACCATGAAAAATGGCACTCCCCTTGCTGCATACTCAATAGCCTTTAGAGAAGACATCCTCGGCATAGCATGTGAATAAACCCCTAAGGGAGCAGCAGCAACATGTACTTTTGAAAAAAATTTACAGGCACTAGAGCGTGATATAAAACCATTAAGCATTACTCTAACATTTGGCTTATTTCTGCTTCTTCTCACATTTGAAAACTTGAGAACCACTGGCTCTTCTTGCTCGATACTCATTAAAAAAATTCCCATCTCTGCTAAACGTTTAAAATACTTTAACCAACTTTCAGCATCCCCAGCAATATTCAACTCCAAATTATAATTTGAGTTTAAAAAAGCCAATATTAAGTGTTCCAAACCAAACTTTTCACTCGGATAGGCACCAACAAACCCTACATTGACAGTTATATCATTTTCCAATTTTTTCCAACGTGCAATCTCACAAATATCCATAGAATCAGGCCTGATTCCATTTGGTATCACAACATAGCGCTTAAAAAACCGCCTTCTATTTTCATCGTTCATTCTATCCAGCTGCATTTTTGCAATGCTCTCACTAACAGCTATGAAACCATCAATCATCTTCCAGCACCTATCAGCCGAAAACTTCTCCACAAAATAAGCTAACTTACTTCTTCTTTTTAACTCTTCAAGTTCATTTCCGTGATGTTCAGTTATAAAAATTCTCTTCCATTTGCTCTTCATCTCACTTATTCTTCTGTAAAAAAATGGAGAAAAGCCAAACCAACGTGAAACAATCGCCTCATTCTCTGCAAAAGCAACTTCAAGCACTTTCAAAGCTTCAATGTGAAAAAACAACATTTTATTAAATTTTTCTCTTCTTCTAAAAACTTTAACCCGTTTTAAAGTCAAAACAGAATCAAATCCATGGTGCCTTAAAAACTCATCAAGTCCATCTTCTTCTCTGATCAGAAGATAAAAATTTATGGGCAGTCTTTCTTCTTCTGCAGTTATCACCTGATCCCTAAATTTATTCAAAACCCCTATCATAGCTTGCGGACTTCCAATGTAATAAAAGTATCCAAGTTGCACCACAATCTCCTCCATAAATCTAACAACCTAGCCTTTCAACTAAACCTCACATAATCAACTAAATACTCAAATCAAATATTCACACCAACTTTTTCAGCACCTCCAACATTTCACGAGCCGCTTCAACCTGATAATCATTAAACAAACCAACTCTTATAAAGCGTCCCTTGTGTTTTGCCTGCCCAGAAGCAACTTTAAATCCATTCTCTGCTAACTGGGCTTTTACTTTTTCTGCCTCCTCTAGCTCTATCAACATAACGTGAGGAGCCGAGTCCTCAGAAGGCAATATATTGAAGTGCTCTGAATACAACTCCTTCACCTGATGCGCCGCTCTTAATTTATTCTCTTCACCAACGCGCAGCACTTCATCAAACGCTTTGTTAAAAGTATAAAGCACGTGATACGAGAAGGTGTAAATCGTACTTTCCGTATCAAAGTGTCTTTTCAAGTCAAAGTACGAAACTGGCAAATCAAGAGCAACCTCATAAACCTCATGGGCTAGCTCTTCAATGGGTTCGAATAAAAACTTGTAAGCCTTATTACCTGCTAATACAAATGCAACTCCAGGAAGCGAAGCAAACGCCTTTTGAGAAGCACCAATCCATACCTCGTTGTCTCTAACACATCTAGGAACTATTCCAAGTGAGCTTATTCCATCTATAACCAATATCTTGCTTGAAAACATATCACGGAACCGATCCAAATCCATCATTTTACCAGTAGAAGTCTCAACATCCACAGCATATATCAACTCACAATCCTCAAATGCCCTTCCTAAAGCCTCATAATCTGGAGAATCATCCAATTTTTCATCTACTATTACAACCTCAACAGGCAAGTGAAACAGACGCGCTTTCCCACGTATAAAATTAGCAAACCTCTGTCCAAATATCCCACGCACCCAAACACCAATCATAAAACGCCTTTCCTCATTAAATCGTCCATAACGCCTTGCCCTTACTCCAGCAAGCTGCAAACCAGCATCAACTACAGCCTGAATTGCACCAGTACCAGATGACATAAAAAGTGCAACGTGCGGAGAATTACAATCATCAGAAGCATAATGTGAAGACAACTTCCCTTTAACCTCTGAGTAAAGGCGCGAAAACTCCTCCTGACGATGATGCACAAAGTCAACAGGCAACTCATAAACATCTGAATAGACAGGACCTGGTTGCAAGTAGTGAGTTTTCATAGTTTTCCCCCCTTTAAATCGCTTTCATTTTATGCCGTTGAGAATACAGATTAAACCACTCGACTAGACCACTTTTTTATTATTTTCGAACAAATAGGGAGTAGAATTGAATTAAAAACAGAAAAATTGCTACTAAGCCAAACAATTAATCGCAACAAAACAATTAGCAATTATGCTAACACCTCAAAATTTAAATAGCCAGAGCAAAAAGTGCCAACAATCAAAAACGCATAAAAAGCAACAGCAAAACTGGAAATCAGGAATGTTCAACTATCAAAGTTAAATAGCAAAGCAAAAATACAGCAAAGCTTACTAACAAATTAGAACAACAACGCCTTTAAACCTTCTATGACCATCTGAACACCTATAACTGCAAGTATCAATCCCATCAAACGCGTTACAACTCTAATCAACTTTTCCCCTACAAATGCAACAACCCGCTCGGCCAATACAAACATTATCCATGTAATCAAGCAAATCAGTAAGAAAGCCGCAAGAACAGCTGCAACACGCTCAACGCTGTGCTCTCTTCCTATCAATGTCAAAGCTGTGGTGATGGTCCCTGGCCCTGCCAAAATTGGAGTTGCAAGGGGAGTTATCGCTATATCTGTATCATCTTCAGGTTCCTTCTCAGGATCGTGCAGATACTCGGGATGATGCTGCGAAGAATGGCGTCCATGAAGCAGATGCCACGCTATAAAAAAAACTATCATTCCACCCGCTACCCTAAAAGAATCAATGTTTATAGAAAACATTCTAAATATTAACTGTCCTGTAAACGCAAAAACCAACACTATAAAAAAGGCTGTTAGTACTGAAGTTGTAGCTATTCTATACCGCTGGACAGAAGTATGGCCATCTGTCACACTCAAAAATATGGGTAAGTTTCCAATTGGATTCATGATCGCAAAAAACGCAATCAAAGCATGCATAAAAGTACCATAAAATTCTGTCAGAGTCGTTGGAAGATGGCTTGAGAACATATTCACTCCCCCTTTTTTTCGAGCAACTCATTCCACACTAATTCAATTATGCTGTGCTGCGGCTCATATTTTTTTGTATCAACGTTGAAAAATAAAACATTTTCTTCTACAAACACCATTCCTTCTTCGTAGTCATAAGATTCCATCGGCTTTAGTGAAAGTTTTGCCTTCTTTGCTACTCTTTCTATTCTCCACTTCTCATCCTCTATCATTAGCCGGATTATTCTCCTAAATGCCCTCTTATCCCCTCCTTCTATAGCAGTGCGAAGCAAAACTTCATCTATTAACGCAGGATTCCCTCCCGTGTAGCGATAAACCTCACGGGCAGATAGGGGGAGATTATCTCTTTGAAGATAATACTTAATAAGCTGCATCGCCTCTTCTTTCGCAAGTTCATCCAAAATTTTGTAAATCATTCGCTTTTGCATTCCGCTGTCCTCGTATAACTCCGCATAAAACGTGCTGTCTGAGGTAAGGACAATGACGTGCGCTAAATGTTGGTGCTTCGTGAGTGAGATGAAAAACTCCATCAAGCGATCAATGAGTTTCTTCTCGCCGTTCACATACAGCTCTTTCAACACCTGCAGCTCATCAACCACTAAAACAGGATTCTTCACCTTCTTCAAATTCACCGTTATTTCATCAAACAGCGCATTTAAAAAGTTCGCTATCTCTACCGCATTTACCTTCTCTTCAAGCTTTATCTCAAATGGACCAATCTTCATCGCCACCTCTTCGTAAAGTTTTTCGGGATAAAACATCTTATACAACACAAGCGCCAAATCCTGTGCATGAAGAATGTGATAAAATCTCAAATCAACGTAGTAAAACGTGTGCGTCTTAGCTAGGCG
>Ga0256838_1000467_pt1 | contig 25168 bp, 25 predicted proteins | sample 4571419metaG_FD_185978 | JGI IMG/M metagenome (GOLD analysis project Ga0256838, IMG submission 185978) | Hydrothermal vent microbial communities from Guaymas Basin, Mexico - 4571-419 | ecosystem: Environmental > Aquatic > Marine > Hydrothermal vents | place: Mexico: Guaymas Basin | collected...
CTTGTCCTGTGTGCATTCCCTTCGCTTGAGGTACTCCCAGCCGAGCTCCTTGAACTTCTCCCCCACGGGCGCCCTGACGATTTCTAAACTTAGTTTCAGTCTTCTTGCGAGGTTTTCTACGTATTCCTCCGTCTCTGGAAACTCCAGACCTGTATCCACGTGCACCGCGGTGAAGTCGATTCCCGCTTCGCGTAGCAGTACTAACACAACGGTGGAATCCTTTCCACCGCTCCAGGGGACGACGATTTCAGTTTCGTTTTCCAGAACAGAGCGGATTCTGTTGATTGTTGCTTCTACCTTCTCCTCCAGCGGGTCTGAACTTAACTCCACCGTTTTCACCCAGCTCACTTCCTCCCGCGGCTCTTCCCAGTCCTCCCAGCGATTATCCTCCCTTCTCAGTATCCCAATTGCCCTTCTACCCGTGTAGAAAACATCGTATGCCCTCTTGTGGTGCACAAGCGCTTTAGGAATCTCGTGACCAGCTAGTTTCCCCACATTCTCCAGGAATTCAGGATCCTTTGCAAAGAGAACGTCGTCTCCAGGTTCTACCTCTCCTTCAAGGAAGCTCCTGCCCCCGATGACATAGCCACCGTTTTCGTACTCCACATCGCCTATGAACCGCGTTTTGCAGTTTTCCAAAAAGTTGACGAGTTGGTGTTTTCTCCCGTTCCGTATCTTTGCCTTGTCGAAGAAGCAGACCTTTCTCCACGCGTTTGAAAGATCTCTTTTCACCCATTTTTTGTCTTCCCGGCCGAGGAGAACGAGGGCGAGGTCGTCCCTTGGAATGCTCTTAATCGCTTCCTCCAATCCGTGTCTGACTCCGCCCAGCGTTCTAATCTCTGGCACGTGTCCGTACTCCGTTCTGAACACGTGCTCCAGCGCGTCTTTGTCCTTCTTCGCCCGCACGTATATCTGCACATCATTCACCAATAATCTCTCTGAGGGCGGCGTCAATACCTTTGTGTTTCCGTCGGAGATGATTTAATACCGCTTCCACTGCCTCTTGATCCACCTTCCTGAATACCATATATCTGTCTGTTTTCTTAACCTCTTCTGCTACAGCTCTGAAGTGCTTGGGCACCGCATGGGATGAGACCTTACCGCCGGGGAAGTATTTCCCAACGTGGTTTGCCGTTTTCTCAATGTCCTCCTTTCTGATGATTGCAAGGGAACTCCCGTATTTTTTCAGGAGCGCAAGAACAGCCACGTGTTTTGGTGTTATGTAGCGTGGGTCTAGAATTTTTTCCAGAATCTTGTACTCATCTTTCTTCAGGTTCTGTCTTATCCTTTCACCTAACTCGTTTCTCTCGTGGATGCCCTCAATGACCTTTTCTATATCCTCTACCTGTGCGAGCGCAGCGGCTTTTCTGAGCAGCGGCACACTTTCTGGTGCTTCCCCGCGTTTGGAAGCGTAGTACTTTGCTAACTCTCTGATATGCTCTTTTGGAGCAGTGAGCTTCACCCGAATCTTTTCCTCCTTTTTGACGAATTCTGCCTTTCCGATGCCCAGCGTTTCCAGTATTGAGAGGTTTTGGGGCTCTTTGGAGAGATCCAAGTTCAGTTCCGATATTTTTCTGTAAATTTCTTGCAGAGGTATTTCTACCACGGGGCCTTCCGTTTCTTTCTCCGCTAGGTGCATCAGCGTGGCAATCGCAAAGGGATGTGGTTTCACAAGATTTCTTGCGCTTATTTTGATTTGTCCTTCCCAGAGGAATAATCCCTGTGCCTTTGCAATTTTTTGGAGCTCTTGTATCTCGTTTTGGTCCAGGTTTTCGGCGTACTTTACTATCTCCGCTGGCGTTGGCTCTTTGCCCGTGCTTTTCAGCCGTATCTTTGTCAGTTCCACGAACCGCCGTATTGGCTGTTGATGCATTGTCCAGTCTCCTCCAGTATATGATTCTTTTTTGCTCTATTTATTTCCTCTGCTCCTCGTTGTTCTTCCTGTTCTGTGGGCCCAACTCCTACAATTTCACCTCGTCTGTTGAGAATGAGGAGGTACCCCGCGATGACGCGGTCGTAAACGGGGGAAAAGACGCTTGCCGCGCTCCTTCGGAAAGCACTTCGTGAGGTTCTTTGCAGTGATCATCGCAGATTTTTTGTTTTTCTAGTTTAGATCTCTTCTCCAGGCAATCCGTTGGCGAACCACTTTCAGAACTCTGCAGCGCCTCTGGTTCGAGCTTCTTGAGTTCTGCGTAATATTCCTTGGCAACTTCTTCCAGAATTATTTCTTTCAGCAATCTGTTTATCTAACTTTTATCAGAATTCGACATGCTCGGAGGGTGTGGGCGGCCAGTTTGAGCCCCCGCAGGAGAGCCGAAGGTTTTGGGGCGTTTCGCCCCGCGACGAACCACCAGAGGAGGTGATCCGTCCGCAGGTTCCCCTACGGACACCTTGTTACGACTTAGCCCCCCTCGCGGACCCCGGAATCGACGGACCCCCGAAGGAGCCCGCCTCAACCGGAGCCCACTCGGCTGGCTTGACGGGCAGTGTGTGCAAGGAGCAGGGACGTATTCACCGCGCGATAGTGACGCGCGATTACTGGGGATTCCACCTTCACGAGGGCGAGTTCCAGCCCTCGATCCGAACCGAGGCCGGGTTTAGGGGATTGGCTCCCCCTTTCGGGGTCGCTTCCCATTGTCCCGGCCAATGTAGGGCGCGTGTAGCCCGGGGGATTCGGGGCATACTGACCTACCGTCGCCCGCTCCTTCCTCCGGCTTACGCCGGCAGTCCCCCTAGAGTGCCGGGACCCAAAAGGATCCCGTCGCAACTAGGGGCGCGGGTCTCGCTCGTTGCCTGACTTAACAGGACACCTCACGGCACGAGCTGACGATGGCCATGCACCACCTCTCGGCGAGTCAGGTAAGCCCTTCAGACTGACCTTCATCCTGCCGTCTCCCCCGGTGAGGTGTGTGGCGTTGAATCCAATTGAACCGCACCCTCCACCCCTTGTAGTGCTCCCCCGCCAATTCCTTTAGGTTTCAGCCTTGCGGCCGTACTCCCCAGGCGGCGGACTTAACGGCTTCCCTCCGGCACCGGGCGAGCTCGTAGCTCGCCCGACACCTAGTCCGCATGGTTGACAGCTGGGACTACCCGGGTCTCTAATCCGGTTTGATCCCCCAGCTTTCGTCCCTCACCGTCGGACCCGTTCTGGCCGAGCGCCTTCGCCACAGGTGGTCCTCCCGGGATTACAGGATTTTACCCCTACCCCGGGAATACCCTCGGCCTCTCCCGGTCCCGAGCCCGGCAGTATCCCCGGCAGCCGACGGGTTAAGCCCGCCGATTTAACCGAGGACTTACCGGACCGGCTACGGACGCTTTAGGCCCAATATTCGCGGGTACCACTCGCGGAGCGACGTGTTACCGCGGCGGCTGCCACGCGCCTTGCCCCCCGCTTATTCCCCCGGCTGTTTACACCGGGGAAAAGCCAGAGGAGATTCCCCCTCTGGCACTCGGGGTCACCCCGTCACGGTTTCCCGCATTGCGGAGGTTTCGCGCCTGCTGCACCCCGTAGGGCTAGGCCCCTTGTCTCAGTGGCCTTCTGGGGGCTCCCGCTCACACGGCCCCTACGGATCGTCGGCTTGGTGGGCCGTTACCCCACCAACTACCTAATCCGCCGCAGCCCCATCCTCGGGCGGTAACGGTCGGCATGGGACCGCACCCTTTCGGTGAGGGGCATCCCAGCACACCTCACCTATGGGGGATTAGCCCCAGTTTCCCGGGGTTATCCCCCTCCCGAGGGTAGGTTGGCCACGTGTTACTCAGCCGTCCGCCGGGACCAGCCAGCCCTGGCCCCAAGACTTGCATGGCTTAGTCCGACCCCGATAGCAGTACCCTCCAGCAGGATCAACTGGAGTTGGCCGCAAGGCAGCTCACGAGGGAGCTGTCCCTGCATAATCGCAAGAGTGGAATAAATCGTCATTGCCTTTTGGCTCTGCGTCAAGCCAGCTAATTCATCCCGCTACGCGGTCCGCTGGCATAAATAGGTGCTTTCCGCTCTCCTGCGGGGTTGACTCCTGGCCGCCCACATCAGACCCGAGCGTTGAGCATGAAAACTCGGATCCTCATAACCTGTCGCCGCACGTGGACACCTTCGATCATCCCGGGCATCCGCCCTGTCCCGGGCAACGCCCGTGCGGCAATACAGTTGTAGTATCGTTGCGTTTAAAAGGGTATCGAGATGCATTCCCAAAGCTTTTTATCCCTTGTTTGGAATCTTCACGGCGAAACCTATATATTATTCCTTTTCGATCTTTTGCCGTGGCGGTGATGGGGGAACTTAGAACTCGCATGGAACACGGCGAGGTTGTGCGATCCGTTCACGAGCTGCTTCACAGGGAGTTGCATCGTGGTAGGCAGGATCCGCGTCTCTTTGGTCGGCTTCCCCGAACGTTTCAGCGTGAGCGCATGGGTTCTACCACCGAGTTTAGTGTGGGCTTTGGGGAAGGCCGCTGGGTACGTGTACGTATCCATGCCGAGCCGCCAGGTTCTCGCCTTGTTGTGGAGCACGAGGGCGCGGAGAACCGCGCGCGGTATCTCTTGGAGCTCCTCAGGAAGATGCTCTCTGCCCGCTCCTGAGCTGCCGCCAAAGCCGTTCCACGCGCTCTCGCGTCACATAGTCGTGGTGCCTGTACCCTCCACCCATGGATTTCGGTATGTGTAGTAGCTCATGGATGATAACCTTTTCCTTCTCTGCTTCCGACAATCGGTCGAAGCGCTCTGCAATCACTTCTACCACGTAGTGCGCAGGAATGCCCAAAGCCTTTTGGAAGACCTTCGGCAGGCCGGAAACTCGTGCGATCGCCCGGGATTTTGATCCGTATGTTCTAATGAAGTGGATTCGGGAGAAGTCGAGCCAGTTCATTCTCAATTTTTCCGCAATCTTCCGCGCAAGTATCTCAACGTCTTTAGCAGGTTCGTATCGCATGATGAATCTTGAACTCTCATTTTTATACTTGGATATCCATTGTATTAGCATGTATCGTGCTCAGGTATCCATGGAGTCGCTTCTTCTCCTCGCGGGCGTATCTGTCATGGTGCTCGTGATCGGTTCATACATGCTTTCTGCAGGTGTAAATATATACTCGGAGATAAATGCCTTGGCGACGGGCAACCCCTCCGGTAGCCCTTCTACAGGATCAAGCGGGTCCGGTGGCTCGGGAGGATCTTCGGGGGGATCCGGGACTGCCACCTACGTCGATGTCAACGCCGCAATTTCTGTTTCTGCCACGTCTGTTACTGCGGGATCCTCAATCACCGTAACGCTGTCTGCATGTAACAATGGCACGGATAGCGCATCCGGAACCCTGTATTTCATAGCTGATGGATCCACCCGGCAATCTTGGAGCTTTTCAAATCTCTCCCCCGGGAACTGCTCTGTAAAAACAACGTCCTATACAGTTAACGAGGGTACGCACACCCTGGAGGCAAGGGTTTCTGCTGCAGGGGATGTTGATTCCTCTAATGATTCGGATTCCGTTACGGTAACAGGAACCTCTCCATCACCCTCTACGATATGGGCGGATATTAACGTGGACTCTGTTTCGCTTTCTCCCCAGAACCCGAGAGAAGGGGATAGCATCGTGTTTTCTGCCGTTGTGTGCAATCCAACGGTCTACCATGTGAATTACACGCTTCGCATCTATTACTACCCCGTTGGGCATCCCGAGAGTAAGCACCTTGTCGAGGTTATAACCGCATCCAACGTTCCCCGCGGCTGTAAGGAGTATAACACAGAGGACAGCCCCGTGAAGCTCCCTGCTGGCGATTACGTCGTGGAGGCGAATGTATATTACACATCTTCCAGCTTCGCCGATCCGGACACGTCCAATAACGTGAAAACACTCCGGTTCACAGTTATTCCCGCGTCGGTCTTTTTCTGCAGCGACTGCGCATCCTGTAAGAGGGCGATTTCCAATGCTAACAACTACATTTCATCGAAAAAGGAGTCCGCGGCAGTTGTTCTGACGAGCGATATCGTTGTAAACGATGCGGACGAGACTTGCATCGACTTTTCGGGTGTAAATGTTCTCCCTGAAACGCCCCTTATCTTTGACGGGAACGGCCACACCGTGGAACTGAATACGGATAACGGGATGCCCGTTGTGTACTTCGATAAAAGCTCAGGCATCGTGCTGCGCGATTTGAATTTATGGGGAAAGGCGGGTTCTTATATAACTCCAGTGTATGTTCTCCATTCAACCGATATCAACTTTGATCGCGTTGTCTTTGGCGGATCGGGCCTTAAGGTGTCTTTGATAACCCTTAACAAGTCTAATAACGTTTATTTCTTGGATTCCAACGTATCTATATTTTCCCCCAACCCACACGTTTCGGTCGTGTATCTGTTCAGCGACGAAAATGTTTACTTCCTTGGTGGCACGTACTACATATATGGAAACGACGACAATACGGTCAACCTATTTGCTCCGACCAGCGATACAAACGGGGTGGTGTTTGACAGTGCAAATATCGTTGTAGATACTGGCGGTTCTGCTATTGCAGGTGGAAAAGAAATCACCGTGCGCGATTCTAATCTTTCCATTATTGAGAGAGGTATTTTGTTAAAGGATGTAAACGGTGCTACGATCTCGGATTCGATACTGGGTGCACAGTATGCTGGTTCTTCAACACCGTCCACTTGTCATCTTGTTTTTGGATCATCTAATTTACAATTTGAGAATTGCTTCTTGTCTGGCTGCGATGTGAATGTTTCTGGCCCCGTTTACTTTGCGAACTCTCGAATCATTGGTACAGTACTCTTCGCAAAGGATTCTGATGAGCTGGGAATAACAGAATCCAATGTTCTCAACTTAGGAGTTTTTGCTGTTAGAACGGAGCTGGGAATAACGGAATCCAATGTTCTCAACTTAGGAGTTATTGCTGTTAGAACGGACGTAAACATTCAGCAGTCGGAAGTCAACAATAGCACGATATATACTGCGAGCGATTCCGAAAACTGGTTGCGCATTTTCGACTCGAACATATACGGCGCTTCTAAGGTGATCGTGAGGGGATCCGAGGGATACATGTCCGCCGTAATAGATAACGTCTATTTTTCCGTTGATGGCTCAAGCAACGGTTCGCGTTTGGACCACTTGTTTAATGTTGGTACGAAGGGATCGTTTACAATGCGGAATTCTGTGATCGACGCAAACGGATATTCTGGAGCACTAGTGTACCTTGCAACGCCCGCTGTCGAAGTCAATAACCTGCAGTTCAGCACTGACGCTACTATGGCATTCTACGATAAGGGGTTATCCGGATACTCAAACTATTCGAGGTACATCGATGTCACCGGCGAAGCAAATGGCACCGTTTTCAGGCTGGTTAGGAAAAAGGCCTTGCTCTACGACCCTATGATCCGCAGTTGGAATGGTGATACGGTGTACATCTCAGCCAGTGACGTCAACATCTTGGACGGTATTGTAGTTTCGGACCGGGGTGCCGCCGTTCACGCGTTGGACAGTAACTTCAGGATTACGGGAATCGTTGGGGCCATGGGCGGGGAGATTGAGGGAGCGAAATGGGCGGTTTATGCAGAGGAGCGCATCGGAGACCATGACAATTGGCTGTTCGTTGCTGCTTCTAAGTTGGATGGTGGTATGTACGTGCAAAACTACGGCGAGGTAAACATAGCTGATTCCGATGTAATTCCTGGCGACGCTGCTTACGTAATCGATCTGAACGGTGTGTCTACTGCTCATATTACGGGTCGCATTGTTTTTGACTATATGCACAACAAGACGGCAATCTATAACGGTGCTGACAGGCTGTACCTTCACGGCGCTGTCATCGTGAACAACGGCACAGGGTACACCTTCTATCCCACAAACCACAGTATTTTTGTTGACGTGTCTAACGCAGATACAAACATCTGCGCGGCACAAACTGTAGGCATGATTCTCCTGGGCGGCTGCACCGGTTGCGACTCCGGTCACCACGTCTACTGGTATTCGGGCGATGGCAAAAGCCCATTCGGTCCAATTGCAACGTGCAGCTGTGCCGAGCAGGCGTCATCCTTCTCGGAGTGCGGCGGGTGATCTTTATATTTTCTCTTTCTCTGCTTTCTCCGGTGGTCATATGGAAAAGCCCAAGCGTTTCACCCACGAGATGCTGAAGGACTTTGAGCACGACGTCTTTGTTCACCCCAGCGAGGGAAACTATCTCCACGTGAGTATGCGTGTTCCCATGGATCCAGATACCCTTCACAGCAAGCTTGTGGATGAGCTTCGCTGGAGGAAACGATATCAGGTCGGTGCTTTCCGTGTTCTGAATGCCGGTACAGAGAAGGCGTACGAGGTGCTTTTCAGGGATCCCGTGGAGCACGGGCGAGATGAACCATACCCTCTGAGCAGAATCCATCTTGTCCCGTCCGATGGTGGGGGTACGGAGGTGCATATTTACGGACCAAGGAGCAAAGAGCTACATGTTGTTTATCTCCTGAGGACCATAGCCCACGCACTCAAGCGCTGATTTTTATACTTTTTAACACTGTTAATAGCATGGTGGAAAAGGAAAAGGTGGTTGATGCGCTGAAGACTGTCTATGACATTGAGATTCCCGTTAACGTTTACGATCTTGGCCTCATACGTGAAATTCGCATCGACGGGGGTAAAGTTTACATCAAAATGACCTGGACGTCCCCCATGTGCCCCTACGGTCCGCTCATGACGAAGATGGTTGAGGACGCAATCCGGAAGATCGAGGGCGTGGAAGACGTGGAGGTTGAAGTGGAGCTCGACCCCCCCTGGAGTCCGAAGGAGCTGACGGAGGACGGGCTGAGGCAGATGGAGATGCTCTTCGGCAAGGAAACCGTGGAGCGCTGGCTCCGTGATACGGGGACGAAGACTTAAATGAGAGGGCTGTGTTAAATTATGGTGGATGCACGCGAGGAGACGTTCCGCCGCAGGGCCAATGAAATACGCGACCTGATGACCGCTTATGCTACCCTTGATGCTGCTGCAAGGGAGGCGTTGAGTACATTTAAATCGGCAGACTCCAAGCTTAAAAAGGGAAAACTCACAGACACAGAGGAGTTTTCTGCAGTTCTCGCGCTGCCAAGGCATGTTCTGCCTGTTCTTGACAAAGTTTCTGGGGAAGAACTTGGGAAGGGGTTCTTCGAACATGTTCACAGCAATTTCTTGGATTTTCTCCGTAGCAGCATTGGGGAGGAGTCGCTAAAGGACTTGATACGCTCTGGAAACCTGAGAGTTAAATATCCCGTTGAACTTGACGAGCACGTCGGAATTCAAGCGAAGGGACCTCTTCTTTATACTCTTGGGCTGTACCTCGCCAGTGTGCGCTCAGCTTCAGAGCTATCGGACGTTTTTCGGAGAAGGGTGTGGAGGAAATCTGGCGAGGTGATTTCTGAGCTCTTCGGAATTCCCCATGATGCTTGGCCGGCGGAGCCCCCCTCCGATATGCACGCTGCCGCGGCATCCGTTGTTGCCACGAATTACGACTTGGTTGAGCCTTGGCTCGTGCAGTGGTTCAGGCGTCACAATCTCGCACCGGAGGACGTGGCAGCCCTTGCGGGCCACTATGTTTTTGCCAAGATCTCTCCACAGGATTCTCCAGAGGTTACTAAGCGCGTCTCTAAGCTGTTTCTCCTTGTGAAACAGTATCCCGAGCTTACGGCCCTTCATCCAAAGATGCTTGAGGCTTTAGCTAACTACTGGACCTCCAACAAGCGTGTCCCCATCTCCAAACAGAAGCCTGGCAAAGTAATCTCCTCTTTAATGTCCCGACGCGGTGAAATTGCCAAGTTTAGCCCATCGGACATTCGAAGGTTCATACGGGCAGTTTCTGCGATTCACAAGGGCGATCCATACATATATGCGATTGGCCACTTGGCAAACAGCAGTCTCCGCCTTGACCATCTTCTTCACGTTCTCCGTACGTCGTCAGACGACGTGCTAGCAGAGAATCTCAGGGTACTTCTGAAGCGTGGGTCGTTGGACGCTCTTTCTCGGGAATACTCGTATAGCAATCTCCTAAACGTTGATCTTCCGCTTCATGGTGCCCAAAAATTCTCTAAAATCCGTGGGGAGCAGGCAGGCATGGTTGCGGAGCGCATGCTTTCTTTTGCAGGCATTCGTCCCGAGTCATCGCCCCGTGCATTTCTCGGTATCGCACTTTCCCTGAAGAAGTACCCTGAACTCGTTGAGCTTCTATCCGATGAGTCAAATCTTCGTGCTTTGCTCTCATTTCCTCGTATTCAGCGTATTCTGTCCGATGCTGCGTCCCGTAAGGATCCAGGCACTGCCATCGTACGGCTTATCTCTGAGCTCCGGGAGCGAGCACCCATTGTCAAATCTCTGCGTATTCGGTACCCTTCGCAGCGAAAGGTATCCACCCTTGATCCGTTTTTAGATGCGATAGAGCGGCACCCTGCGCTTGAGTTGGTCAGAAAGCGCGCTCGCAGTATTTCCCAGAAGAAGGATGCAGCTCGATTACTCAGGGATGCTCTTGGAGGGGATGTTTCGAAACTCTCCAGTCACGCTGCTCTCAAGCGTGCTGCCAGAATCATCGCTGAGAAGCTACCAGCAGGAGGGGCAACCGTCGCCGACTCCCGGGCCGGCGCTGATGCTTCCACATCTGCCAGTCCCTCCGTTCCAAACCGAAGACAATATGAGTACTACGTTTCGGGTGCAGTTGCGGCCGTTGCAAAACTGCACAGCCTCCTGGCTGACAGCGATATATCCATTGACGCATCGGGCAACCTCAGCTTTAACCTATCCCGCATTCTGTCCAAGCACCACGACGTGCTTCATGCTCTCAAGGCCGTGGAGTACCTTCACAGCTTGGGAAAGTTCAAGTATATCACCGCGGACAAGCGTATTATCATTCCTGCCGAAGAGATTCCGCGGTTCCTCAATGCACTAGATACGCTGTCTAAAGGTGCAAAAGGAGGTTATGCTCGGATTGTTTCCGAGTTCTCGTCCCGCCTCAAGCGTACGGTCAAAGGCTCTTGATTTTCACTGCCCAGTTTTCCGTATCCAGCACAGCATATGTCTTTCGCGACCCTTCTGCCGGGAAGGAGGGGCTCCCCGGGTTGATGTACAATCTTCTTCCCCATCTCTGCGTCTCCCATTCGAAGACGAAGGGTATGTGTGTATGGCCGGTTATGAGAATGTCCGTTTCCTTAAGATACGCGCGGATTACGCTCTTCTCCGTCCACGGATATATGTAGCCGTAAAGTATTACGTCGGGGCTGCCATGGACCACGGTTATCTTTTTCCCATCCACCGCTATTTCCTTGACCAGCGGCAGCATCTGCAGCCAGCGCAGGTTCTCCGGCCGTAGAACTGAGCGAGTCCAGGCCACATTTTCCCTGTCTTCATCTCTTCTGCTCATGTCTGCCCTGTTCCGGATAACCGCGTAGTCCCAGTTGCCCAGCACGCCCACGAAGCCCTCTATGTTCTTGAGCGTTTCAATCACTTCGTTTGGCTCTTCGCCGCGCCCTACAGCGTCCCCCGCAAATACGAAGAGGTCCCATTCTCTTTCCTTTACCAGTATTTTGTCTAGGGCGTCCGCATCCGCGTGGATATCTGAAACGATGAGCAGTTTCATATATCCTTCCACCCGTCTCCGTACCTGTAATGTGCCATGAATTCCGGCTTGCCATTCTTCATCATGAGCACAGTTGCTTTTTCTCTTTCTAGCTCCAGCACCGCTAGCGATTCCGGTTCTCCGCTTGTTGTTCCACCCCACGCTCCCGTTGCCGTTCCCGGATTGATGAACAAGAGTCCTTTGTACGCATACACGTCTCTCTTGTGCGTGTGTCCAAAAACGACGATGCCTGCCCCTGCTGTTTTTCCATACTCCCAGAGCTGGTCCGGATCGCTCCGAGGACGGACCTCCGTGCTATGGAAGAGGAAGATTCTATGTCCCAGAGCGTCGATGATGTGAAAACGGGGCAGTTCTATGAAATCCATATTTCCGCGAACAGCATACGTCTTTGCGTGGCGTTCAAGGAAGTAGATGACGGAGTACTCCGTTGCGTCACCGGTGAACAGGATTTCGTCGTATTTTTTCGTCTCCACAGTCTTTTTTACCCAGTCCGGCAACGCAGACGCCCTGTCAGGTATGTGGGTATCGCCAAGGATGAGGAATCTCATGGTATTCCCCTGTAGACGTTTTTTCTGTGCGCTACACGCAGAACGTATATTGTGTCACCAGATATCTTGACGATTATCCTGTATTCTCCTGCTCGGAGTCGGTACCACTCCGTTCCGACGATTTTTCTCGCGTATTTCCATGGATTTGCCTTTGCTCGCTGCAGCACACCAACAACATGTCTTTGGACTTGTTTTGGCAGCGTTTTAACGTCTTTCGCTGCGGATTCAGAAAGAACTATTTTCACTCGTTTCCCTCCAGCTCCGCCAAGAGTTTCGCTAGTTCAACCGTTCTTCCCTCTACGATTTCTTTCTCTGCTTGCTCTAAACTCCTTCTGAACTCCGGGTTTAGCTCCAGATGGTCTTCAATGAGGTCTAGAATCACGTCTTCATATGATTCGGAGCGGGATATCTTCATGCTGTCTAGAATCTCCTTTACTTCACGGGATAGTTTGATTGTGGTGTACATGAGTATAATTTGGTATCCATAAATATATAATCTTATCTCCCCGCCACGATCTTTATCACGTCGCCGTTCTTCAGCACGTGGTCCTTACCAACCCGCTTCTTTGTCCGTGCGTCGATGGCCACTATGAACTTCTTTCCAATGTCCGTGTGCACTGCGTATGCCAAATCCAGGGCTGTGGCGTCTGGTGGCAGGAGGAAAGCATCCGGAAGTACATTACCCTTCTTATCCGTCCATTTATTCTCGTCCTCCACGGGGAACACTACCTTGTATTTTAACACGTCGAACACGGCGGTGTTGATGACCTGCTGGACGCCCGTGCTTCCAAATGGCTCAAGAACTCTTTCACGTATGTATTCAAGTCCCTTTTTCTGCTTCTCTGTGAGCGTACCGATTACCTGAAAATCAGAGTCCCCCGGGATGTATTTTATGACTCCTGCGCGCGCCGCTTTCCTCAACGTGTATTCGGCGATTCCAGACGTGGGAATGACATAGTCATATTTTTTCTGCAGTTCTTTTACATTCTCTGGAGCCGGTTCAACGTCTATCTTGTTCGCCGCGATGATGATTGGCTTGAACTCGAGCAGCGCCTCTGCCCAGTCTCTTTCCATCTCCTCGGGATAGCCTAGCTTGTTTAGCACGTTTTGCACCTGCTCCTTTGTTATCCCAAGTCCTGTAAACTGCTCCAGGAGCGTCTTCTCCTTCTGGTTGTTGGGTATACGACGAACTTTTCCCCACGCCTTTTTCACGAGTCCCTCTATCCATGCGAGTATTTCTTCCCGCAGGAACTCCACATCTTCTGACGGGTCCCTTTCCCCTGGTTTTAGCGGGTTGCCCTCCGCGTCTGAGCTGCCGGAAGCATCGACGACGTGGATAAGGACCGATGCCTGGCGCAGGTCGTCCAGGAATTTATTTCCCAACCCTCTTCCTTCGTGGGCCCCTGGGACGAGCCCTGCGACGTCTATGATTTCAACGGGCACGAAACGGTTGCCATCCATGCAGAATCCGTGGTTTGGGTTGCATGCCTTTCCTATTTCCACGTGCGGGCATTTCGTTCTGACCCATGTGACGCCTACGTTGGGCTCAATGGTCGTAAAGGGATACGGTGCAGTCTTTGCCGACTGCTCTGTCGCCGCGTTGAAGAACGTCGTTTTTCCGGAGGATGGTTTGCCTACCAAACCCAGCAGCATGTTTTGATTTTGCGCCCCAGTGTTTATATTGGTCTGCACACATGATATTCACATGGATGATCGGGGACAGACAAGTACGGAGTATCTTCTCCTCACCGCTGTTGGAGTTTTGCTGGCGGTAATGGGTTATTTGGCGATCATGGTCCTTATCCAGCGGGCAAAGGATGCGCTCCAAACGGTGGATACGTACAGGGTCCGTCTCGTTCAGACCCTCGCCGGGTGATTGTATGCGGGGAAGCGTGGCCCTTGAGTTCCTGCTTGTACTCCTTGCAGTCACAGTGTACGCCGGTGTCGTCATGTCCGCGGCGCAGTCTGTTTCCAGAAATGTTGCGGAGGATCTTTCCAAGATGGTCAGAACGCGTATTGCGATGGATAAAATATACAATGCCGTGCAGTTCCTCTATTCGGGAGCCGACGGATCATCCACTACGGTTGTGTTTTATGTGCCGTCCGGTGTGACCATAACACTCACGGGAAACAGTATCGAGGCGAACGTTCCAACAGAGGGAAACTTTTCTTCCGCGGCAAATTGTGACGGGAACTATTGTCAGTTCAAGATTACAATGCTTCCTCTGCGTTTTTCCGAGGATGTGGAGCTGAGTGGTGGGTTGTACTACCAAAAAATCTTCCAGAGAGTTGGCAATCAGGTGAAGGTGAGTTGATGAGGGGCCAGGCGGGGGAGTACGTTGTTGTTGCTGCGGCAGTCATCCTGATGGCGCTCGTGGTTCTCAGCCCCGCATACGGTACTGTGTCCAAATTCTTCTACGATGCAAGGGCACTTGTTAGGGGAATCACTGCGGGGTATTTATATGAGCTGAATAGTTTCAGGGACGGAGCGATTTCCAAGTTTGCTACCGCGTACGGCGACTCCAACGTGGATGTGAATCTGGACGTTGTCGGCTGGCGTTTCCAGGACGTTAATCGGGCAGTTGTTGCGGTGTATGAGGATATTGGCTATACGGTGAGGGTGAGGAGATGAGAGCGGCGGTATCCTTCGATGTCCTCCTAACGGTCCTCGTACTCACCAGTATTTACATAATCGCCGACACGTACGTTAATTCCGCTTTGAGCTTCATCGGAGACGTTCTCTCGAGGCCATTCTGCCTGATATATGGTCAAGATATTGCGTTGCTCGTTTCCGACGGCGCAGACGTTTCGGTGATTCGGGCACCTATGGGTGTTGTGGATGTGAACGTGTCTCGTACCGGCGTTTCGGTGGATGTCAACGGAATCGTTAACACGTATCGCTGCGAGGTTGATGTTCCTTGAAGGGCCAGATCTTTTCCTTGGATGCTGTAGTTTCCCTTGGGATTCTGGCAGCAGTTGTTGCAGTGTGGCTGTACATGTATCAGGATTTCTCACCCGTTATCCAGGCGTACACGTACAGGGCTACTTACCTCGCCGCGGAACATGCCATTAACCGTCTGCTCTACGACCCGGACGTTGCCTGGCGGTGCGAGACGCCCACTGCGGTTCTTATTCCTTCCTGCGTACGGCAGGGTGTTACAATTACGCGAGGGGACTTGGACCTTGACGATTTTAATATGAATTATAACATAAGCTGCAATCCACCCCTCCCCATGTTTGACGAAACTGCTCCTGTCCCAGCTGCTCCTGAAACTCCAGTACTGGTCCGAAGCTTTACTGTCTGTGTGGGAGACTGGAACGATTGCACCATACATGACTGTAACATGGAGGTGTGGCACGTATGAGGGGGATTGCATTAACTCTTCCAACGGCGATGTTTCTTCTCATTATTTTGGCAATATATGTTGGTTACTCTCTCGTTCCGATTATGCCCAGCTTCGTATCGTATTCCACGGCCAGAAACGACGCTGCCATTTACTGGTGGAACGCCGAGTTCAACGGCGGGCCCGATTATAACAACGTTGTGCTTGGCGGGTGTGTAGACGTATTTATGGTCATTCCTTTCAACGAGGCGACGGGGGATACAGAGTACGATGAGCTCAACGAGGTTCCGCGCGTTATAGTCTTTAGGAGGTGTGCAAAGTGAGGGGAAATTTCGGGGTCCTTTCCGTTGTCGCCACATCACTCATGTTCATCACTTGGGCAGCTCTGACAATGTCCCTCTACTCCCGTCCGCTCTCCGAGGATTTCCTGTACAACCGCATTTTCATGGCGTACACGGGTCTGCAGGCGTACAACAATGCGCTGTCTGATTGTCTGGCGTACTCTGCCGCAAGATCCCTCGATGATGCCCCAGATCATAATATATCCTCCGTTACGCAGAATGATATACGGGGATATTTCGATAGCTGTATGGATGAGTTTGCTTCACGCCTTGCCTCTGCGGGCTCCGATTATAATGTACTTTTCACATTCTCCGACGTCCCCAAGCCAACGTGTTTGGGCAGCTGCGATCATGTCAAGCTTTACGGGACGTACAGGTATTCTATTGCGATAGATGGCGTATTTAACGGGTTGAGCATATCTTGGAAAAAGGATAATCAGGTCGCTCCCGTTAACAAGGAGATGAACGTGGTTTTCACTGGTGCGTACAGGACAACCGATGGCCGCCCGGTGTACCGCATCACCGTTGCAGACCGTCTCCTGGACCGGACAGAGGTAAACGGCCTGTGGCCTTACTGGCACGGCGGCTAGCACGGCTGTCCTGTGTTCGTTTCTTCGCTATAATAGCAAGTAGTGCTGGTTACACACATTGGCTTTCCCTTCGCGTCTAGTGTGCACTTTCCCGGGCATATTTTGTTGTATTCAAACAGATACCCATCCTTGCACTTTTGCTCTGTGGTAGTTGTTTTGCTGTGTTCATAGCAGTAGTCGTGCATTGATCTTCCCTCGGGGGATACCCAACAGCTGGTATCGTAACAGGGATCCAGGACCTCTACTGTTTTTGCCCTTATACTCTCGTTCCCCGCATTATCCTTAGCAACAACCCATATTGTTCTTGTTGTGGGTGCAGTACTGGATATTGTTTTTTCTGGGAGATCAAGCCGCGTTGTCTGGCAGTCTCGGGCATCTTCTTCATCGCTGAGCGCGCCGGAATATTCGATACTGTACATCTTGGACCCGAAATCTGTAGCGTATGCCGATATGTGTGCTTCCGTTGGATGCCCCTTATTGGATGCCGTGCAGATCCATTCGTGATCAAGGGATATGGATATGCTCGGCGGTTCGGTGTCAAGGGGGACGGGGGATACGAGCTCTTTCCCATCACCCCGATTTCCTACGTTGTCCACGGGATAGACATTCATTTCAAGATATCCTTCGTATCTGTATGGTCGCACTGTGAATGTGTAGCTCTCTTCTCCCGGAAGTAGTTTTGCAGATTTCAGGGAATCCTTTACCCATACCTTTTTTGTTTCTGTATCTGGCTTGGCCACCTCTGTATTGAACTCCAGCGCCAGTCCGTACATTCCTGATCCCTTATCTGTTGCGGTGGCCTTTGCTTCCATTTGCTGATACCACCCGCAATCTCTCAGTGGTGCAAAGCTGCTGTCCATGCTCCAGCTAGCGCTCTCTAGCACGGGTAAGACCTTGTCTACGCGTATCTTCGGACTGAACGGAATGGACGTTATTGTGTTGTTGTCGGCATAGTCCACGACATTGACGTTAGCTCTCGTTGCCGTGCACGTTTTGCCCTCTTCTGCAGTTATCTTGCACCGAATGCTTGCGCTTGCCACGGGGGATGTATTCCACCTAGCGGGGTTTCCGGGCGGACCGTCATCACATGAGGCAACACAGTCGCTCCGGGGCAGGTTTACTTCGATCTTTTTGATTCCGCTTCCCATTTTCTCGTCTGCCTGAGGGTCAGTGGCGCTTATGTTTATGTAATGGTCGTGCACCCATCCGGTGGGGTTCAGAACGTACGCGTCGCCCCCGTCCTGGACGTCGACCTCCGGCTTCTCTAGGTCTATGGCGTATGCGCCGTCTGAGGGGATGCCCGTGGGGTTCGTTCCATCTACCCGCACCGGATTCATCGCGTCCCTGCCAAGGTTCGCATGATCAGAGTATATGTAACAGAGATCACGAACACAGCTGTTATCGCATTTCAGCGTGGCGGACAGCCCTGCCGTCGCCGGTCCATGTGATGCCTTGCTCAAGGGGCAGGTTCCCGTCGGTGCATACACGATTTCATATGACGAGTATACGAAATCCGACCCATATTTTCCATGAACCGGTATTCTTCCTCCCTTCATGTAGTTACATTCCCATCTTCCGGCATCTTCGTTGTATTCCGCGATTACGTACTGCACGTCATAGTTGGAGGGGCGCAGACAGAGTTTATTCCCATCGTTTAAAGTCACTATCGTGCTGTTGAGGGTCGTATAACCGCTGCCCATGTTGTATTCTACGTTTCCGCCAACCATTCGGAACGTTATTGTTGTGCCGTGTGTTGTGAGGCTCTTTGTGTACGGGTATATGCACGGCTCATCGCTTCTAACCTTTACATGTATTGTCCGCAGCCCGTTCGGATACAGGCAGAGTGCGTTTCCATCGCTTAGAGAGAGTCTTGTTTCGGTTGAAAGCTCCTTCCATTCGCCGGTACCTATATCATTGCACTTTCTAGGTCCAACATAGTAGTAGTTTTTCCCCTTGTAATAGAATGTGCAGATATGGTTGCCGTCGTCTGTTGCGATTTCTGCGAAGTCGTACTCACATGGCTGGTCCGGTCTCACAAAACGGTATCCTACAAGCTTGCATCCCGACCCTGGTTGCGGATCGTTGCATTCTATCGTTGTGCTTATGGGATGGTTTACCCAGCCTTCCGGTGTTGGGGGGTTCGGAACATTCGGTGCTACGATATCTATGCTGTAAACCTTGGAGAGCTCTTTGCTGTTTCCCGAGTTATCCTTCGCCCCCGCACCAACTTCGCATACATCGCACCCCTGTGATTTGCACCATTTCCGGTATGGGATTCCTACACCCACGTGTTCTCCGCTGGTTTTTATCCACCGCGAGGTGTACGCTTTGTTTACATTTAGATCTCGCACCTTGTATACGTATGCGCTCAGCCCACTTGGCGGGTTGCCCTCATCAGTTATTGACGCAGATATCGTTGTTGTGTTGATCCACCACTCCGAGGGGGGCAAGGCGATCTTTGGCGGCGTTCCGTCCACGATCACGTTCGCCTCTCCGCACGTCCCGACGTTCCCCGCGGCATCCTTTCCGTTCACCTCGGCCGTGTATATTCCCTCGTCGGCAGGTGTGAACGATATTTCTGCCGGTGCACCGGTGCCCAAATCTCCTATCTTCCGTATAATCCCTGCCTGAACTATGGATGCTACCGCGTCAAATACAGGCGTTGTAGATGCGATGCTTACCGTTATCGGGTCTTTCGGTCTGCCGTAAGGGGGAGTGAATGTTATTGTGCATGCCCCCGCTGCCTCGAACTCTGTGCCTATTTTTATTACCACCTTCCGCTGCGTCTCTATGTTCCCGTTTTTGTCCTCGGAGTAGAAATAAACCGTGTACGTCTTCGATCCACTGGCTGGCTTGTTCAGCTTTATAACGCCTTTACAGCCTCCTGGCTGGCTGCAACTGTTCCAATCCGTCCCGTTTAAGCTGTAGTGGGTCGTTCTGCAGCCCGAACCCCCAAGATTGTCCTGACAGATGAAACTGATCGTGACATCCTCCTTGTAATTTGTTGTGCACGGCGCGCCGTTGCATAATATACTTGTTGTCGGTGGACTTTTGTCCTTCGGAGCGATAAGTCGGTTGGCTTCCTCGACGGTGGCTTTTTGGACTGTAGTCCCGGAGCTTACGACGTAGTTGGCGACTAACGCGGATATAATCATCAGGCCTGCCAGTATAAGCAGGTATTCCAGGCTAGCCTGTCCGTGTCGCATGGTCAACTATGGCCGCTAGTGGTATTTAAGCGTGATCACCCCTTTTACTTTCGATGCTCTGGACCGAAAAGTATGCACCGAGGCGGCTTTCGGATATAATTGGTAACGACCAGGCAGTGGAAGAGGTGCGAAAATGGGCATTGCTCTGGGAAGCGGGGAAACCCCAGAAGCCCTTGCTGCTCGTTGGCCCGCCGGGTGTGGGTAAGACAGCAACGGCGTACGCCCTCGCCAACGAGTTCAACTGGGAAATAATTGAAATGAACGCTTCCGACGAGCGGTCAGCCCAACGCGTTCTTCGCATTCTTGGAGGTGCATCTACGGCGTCCTCCTTCTTCGGTAAACGGAAGCTCATCTTGATAGATGAAGTTGACGGCATTCAGGGAAGGGAGGACCGCGGCGGCGTTTCTGCAATCCTAAAGGTTATCCGTTCCGCCACAAATCCCATCATACTCACGGCGAACGACGAGTATGCACCGCCTGTTGCTCAAATAAAAGGGCTTTGCAAGGTGGTGAAGTATAAACGTGTCAACTACCGCACGCTCGCCCAGTATTTGGCGAGGATTTTGGAGAAAGAGGGGATAAAGTACGACTTTAATGCGCTTCTCGAGCTGGCAAAGCGTGAGAGCGGTGATGTCCGTTCTGCTCTTCTGGACGTTCAGGCAATTGCTGAGAAGGGCGGCGTGGTGGATTCAGATGCAATAAAGCTTGTTGGCTATCGTGACAGGGAAACGAACATATTCGAGGTTCTCCGCGCGATATTCAAGTCCGAGAGGGTGATAAGACCGTTTGCGCTCACCGCGACGCTGGATATGGATCCGGATATGTTCAAGTCATGGGTTGTCGAGAACATACCCCGAGAGTACGGGGAGCCCGAAGAAGTTGCGGATGCCTTCCATTGGGTCTCGAGGGCAGACGTCTTTGACGGTAGGATAATCCGCAGGCAATACTGGGGGTTCCTCGCGTACTCGACGGAACTCCTCGTGAACGGGACGATAGTCGCCAAGAAAAGGGTGTATCGAAAGTTCACGCCCTACTCCTTTCCCCAATGGATAAGGGAGCAGTCACGATATAAGAACCGTCGCGCGGCCATTAAACGCCTTGCTGATAAGCTCTGTCCCCTTCTCCACGTTTCCCGCCACGTCTTCGTGCAAGATTACCTGCCAATTCTCCCAATTCTTTTCCAGAACAAGGAGTGGGCGGCGCATATAACTGCGGCGGCAAAGCTCGACGAAAACGACCTCTCGTTCATTTTGGGCAGGTCTCCCGCATCTGCGGATGTTGAGGCAATCCTTTCCGAGGCTGAAAGGATCCGCAGGCGGATTATACGGGAGCACATTCGCGTTAGAACTAACAGGAGGGAAGTTACAGGAGAGAAAGGGGAAACACAGGGGACGGAACACGCAGGAAGGGAGCAGGAAGATGAGGGCGGAAAGCAGGTGACGTTGTTCGATTACATGCGGCCCGCCACGTAGCCCACCGCCAGCCCCAGCACGAGCAGCCCTATGGCTGTCCATATCTCGGGGTATGTCTTTGCTTTCTTCGCATCTTCCAGTTTTTCTGTTAGCTCCGCTACCCTTCCTTCTAAGTCGCTCTTCTTCCTTTGTAGGATACTAACGAGCTCTTCACAGGACTCTAATTCCCTCTGGATTTCTGGGGGTACTCTGTATACGACCTCCCTCACGGGTATGTTCTTCTCCACCGCCCTCTCAACGACCCGTTCTTCGACAACCTTTATTGGATTTAGATAAACATCATCGACGTTCTGCGGCTCAAAGCGAATGGCAGTCGTCCCATCCTCGGTAAATACTGACCAGACGTTCAGCTCCTTTGCCCTCCTGACGTAGACTCCATACCTGCATCCGGAGACGTGCACGTCGATTACATGCACGTCGCCCTCTGTGTTAAGGTCTATGCAGTAGCTCCACCCCTCTGGAAGTGTGGTGCTGACGTTTTTGAGGGTTACCGTTCCCTCGGATACGACGACGATGCGGGTATGTATGAAGTTTACGTCTGAGAGTGTGATGTCGTCCCCGTATATGCGAAGTCTCTCTTCGTCGGACTTTATCTCTCCTCCGCTAATCACGATGTCGTTAACGTGGATTGTTTTTCCATGCTCCAGCTCCCGTGTGCCGCATACAAGGATATTAACGTCTGAATGGTCTTCTGCCTCTTCCAGCGCGTCGAGAAGATTGTTGAACTCGTAGTCGCCCTTTGCGCAGTCCCCGACGACGATTGTGGTGATGGCAAAGGCGTTATGTATAACTATTGCTAGGGCAAGGATTAGCAGGAGCCTTCGCATGCAATAATTTGGTTACGGACATTTATTACCCTTTGGTGATAACAATATCATTTTAACGAAGAAGCATCTTCGATTCATACTGTGATTGAGTCTATCATCGCTCTTGCAGTCTCCTTTCTGGCGACGTTTTTCATCCTTCGGCTGTGGATACCCGCCGCGCGTTCCTTTGGCCTTGTTGGCAAGGATGTAAACAAGCACGAGCACCCCGAAGTGGCCGAGGCTGGTGGTTTTGCCGTCGTTCTTGGCATCGCCCTCGGATTATTCACTTACCTCTTTCTCAAGGCGTTCTGGGGGACTGGAGCGCACCTCCCCGAAATTTACGCTACGATTTCAGCCCTTGTACTCGCCGGTTTCATCGGCTTCGTCGACGACATCCTTGGTTGGAAAAAGGGCCTTCCCCAGTGGTTCAAGCCCCTTCTCACGCTCTTCCTGGCGCTTCCGTTCATGACTTTGGCTCTTCTTCACCCTGAGTACAACTCCTTTGCCGTCTTTGGTGTTCCCCCCTGGTTCTACGCGCTCGTTCTCGTTCCAATTGGTGTTGTTGGTGCGTCCAATGCCATAAACATGCTCGCGGGCTACAACGGCCTCGAGGCCGGACTCGTTTTAATCATCCTCTCTGCGATTGGCCTGAAAGCATACCTCCTCGGCAGCCTCTGGGTCGCATACATGGCTTTCATCGCCGTTGCGGCGGTTCTGGCGTTCCTCTACTACAACTGGTACCCCGCGAAGGTGTTTCCCGGCGATACATTTACGTATGCAATGGGTGCTTACATCGCCGCCCTCGCCATCCTCGGAAACCTCGAAGTATTTGGCGTTGCCCTCTTTCCCCTGTACTTCCTCGAACTTTTCCTCAAGGCCCGCTCCCGTTTCCGTGCTGAGAACTTTGGTGTGCCTGATGAGAATAATGTCCTTCACCCCCGCTACGACCGAATATATTCAGTTACGCATGTCTTCCTTCGATTCCCTAGTATGACGGAGCGGAAGCTTGTTCTGTCAGTTCTCACCATCCAACTACTCATTTCGGCTGTCGCCTTCATCCTCTTTTAATCCTTCCCCTCATTTCCTAGAGTCATGTGGAAGCAGGGAATTCTTTCAATCGTCAAGCGCCTGATGATGATTCACTTCTAGGACGTCCTTTTTCTCTCTTCGCACCTGCCAGCGCCCCCACGATGATCCAGAACCAGTATGAGAAGAATCTCTCATATAGCGTTGCGGCGATTGCTATATCGTGTGGGACGCCGTGAAGTACGAGTCCACCTACCAGCCCGCCCTCATACGCACCGAGCCCTCCCGGCAGGAACGAGAGTACCGCCAGAATGTATGCGATGGATACGAGCGATGCCACCGTCACGCAGTCTATCGACCCTCCCATCACCTTCAGGATCAGCCACATCCGGTAGAAGTCGATGGCCCAGAGAACCACCGTTATGGCGAATAGCGTCAGGAACAGACGCCTTCTCTTCACAATTCTTCTCCCGCGCTCTATATATTCGACAGCAATCCTCGGCAAGTTCTTTTCCATGATCTTCGCATACACGCTGTCCGATTCCAGAATTGTGAACCCCATCACGACGAGTACCGCTACGATCGCCCCAAGTAGCGGATTCACGTTCACGAGGATGAGCGCCGCCGCTGCAAGTATGACCGTCACGTCCATGAGTCGCTCGACGGATACGTAAGCCGCAGCGTCCCCCGCCCCCACGCCCAATTCCTTGGCGAAGGCGGCAATCCTTGCACCCTCTCCCAGCGCCCTCGAAGGGAATGAGAACGCCGCGAAGTGTCCCACTGCATACATTCTAAGCGTTTCCCGCCAGTCCCTCTCGAAGACGAGTTTGAACCGAACCGCCTGCAGGGTGAACTCAGTCACAACGAGTGCCAGTGCCGCAAAGAATAACCACGGAGGTGCACTTCTTATCGTGTAGATGATCTGTAGGGCATCTTCCCTGTGGGTGAGGGCAAGCCCCAAAAGTGTGAGTATGAAGATAATTCTCCAGTATTTGAGGACGTTCACACTCCAATTTGCTCAAAACCCTTTATACTCTTTGGCGTTCCAAGCAAACTTTAAGTATTTGGAGCACCTGTTATTGTAGTATGGGTTCTGGACAGTCCTCTGTAGATTACCTTATTCTCTCCGCGGGAGTGGTCATGCTCGCAGTGATGGTTGGATATTACCTAATTTCTTCTGCTGAGAGTGTATATCAGGAAATTGTTGGCACAGGCGGGGGAGGTTCTGAGGTCATTGCCCCCTCTCCACCAAAATGTGTTAGTGATGGCAATCTCGATGTCTGCTGCTATGCCTTTGTATCGACAGATAGGAGTGCGTTCAGGTATATCGATGCCGGTGAGGACTTTTTTACTCCTGCAATCGTGAAACCCGCTGACTCTGCCGCATTGCCGTGGCGGGTATCCTTTGACGCTGCGTATAAGGTGTACCCCCAAGTGGTGCATGTTCACAGAGAGTATAATTCAGATGTGCCGAGCATCGTTTTATTGTACGTTACCAACGGGAAGGGTGCTACCCATGACTTTCTCGTGGATGTAAACGTATTTCGCGGGGGTACCCTCGTGTATAACAAGGAGTACTCGTTTTATATAGAAGATTATAACAGCGTCTTTACAGGCGGTGCGGGGTCAAATATATATCGTGTTTCTAACTCCTCTGCTCTCGCCGTCGTAGAAGTGCTTCCATACGAACCGGGGGATTATGATTTCACTGTAAATTACAGGGACGTGTTTTGGTACCACGTGTCCTGTACATATTCCTTGCGCGTTCCATGACTGCTGAAGTATTTCCTTGCAGATACTTTCTCATGAATCCCTACGCGGGGATCACAGCCCCTCCGCTCAGATCCCTCTGAACTTTTCTTGGAACCGCTTGAGATCTTTGATGCCCTCTTTTATCGTCTCGTATGCCAATTCTTCGTCCAGGTCTTCGTAAACATGGACAAGGATGTTTCTGAACCCGCGCATCGCCTTGAGCATTTTCTCCTCTGCATCAGTCAGAATCCCCGCCCTTCTCAGGATTTCGGGAATGCTGTAATCATCCGAGGGGATTTCCAGATCCTTCTCCCGTATAATTTCTGCCATTATGTCGTAGATGACCTCTATTTCTTACTCGACCCACTTGTATATCCCGTCTTTCACGATCTGCGGTAGTTCCTGGAACCTGTTCGTACGTGCCCGGCAGGTTCTCCTCTATGAGCGTGATGCTCTTCTGCAATTCCTTCTCTAGGACTTTACGCCTCACCTGTGACCACCGCCAGACGGTG
>Ga0256838_1000468_pt1 | contig 25082 bp, 20 predicted proteins | sample 4571419metaG_FD_185978 | JGI IMG/M metagenome (GOLD analysis project Ga0256838, IMG submission 185978) | Hydrothermal vent microbial communities from Guaymas Basin, Mexico - 4571-419 | ecosystem: Environmental > Aquatic > Marine > Hydrothermal vents | place: Mexico: Guaymas Basin | collected...
AACTCTATAAAAGAGAGTGTCAAGCTCACACATATTAAAGCACATGCAGGTTATGAAGGGAATGAACTTGCAGATAGAATGACTATCTATACTATAAAACAAAAAAATAGTGACTTTACACAGTACCGCAAGCCTATTAATGTAGCAGAAATTTTAAAGATGCGTACTAGCTAGTATAATAAGTGTAAATTTGTAACAAATGTGATAACCTTATGATAAAATCATTGTAAATAGTATTAAGTTATATTATAATGGAGAAATTTTTATCACATTTTAGTCAAAATAAATAAACCATAGGTTCAAATATGCAAAAACATAAAATAATAATTGTTGAGGATGATGAAATAACATCACTCAATCTCAATATGTCTCTTCAAAAAAACGGTTATAGTGTTGTAGCAGTTTGTGATAATATAGAACAAGCAAAATATAAAATAAGCACAAGTAATCCGGACTTGGTTATCGTTGATATATCTTTAGATGAGAACAACGATGGAATAGAACTCGCCAAAACTATACGAGAAAAACATAATATTCCCTTTATATACTTAACATCTTATAGTGATGACAACATCATTGCACAAGCAAAGCTTACTGAACCATACGGTTATATAGTGAAACCCTTTGATCCTAGCTCCCTTCATGCAACGATTCAAATGGCACTTTTTAAGTTTCAACAAGAGTGTGACCGAAAAGAGGATGTGGAGACCCTTCAAGTTGACAAACTCAACTTAGAAAAACTACTCTATTCTAAAAGATCTTCAGATAAACCCATAGTCCCTTTTGCAGAAGATTATCACTTAGATATCAGTATATGTGAAACATTTTATCAAGGAAAAAAAATAAAACTTACGAAAAAAGAGAATGCTTTTTTAAGACTTCTCGTAGCACAACTTGGTGTTGTTGTAAGCTTTGAGCAAGCCATGAACTATGTTTGGGATGAGAATGGTGCTACTGAAAATAGTGTACGAACACTAGTATGGCGATTAAGAAATAAACTTGAGACAGATATTATTAAAAATGCTTCAGGAATTGGTTACTATATTGAAGAGTAATCTATAAATTTATATTATATTTCTATATTTTAAAGAGCTAAGTGTATTTATATGTTATTATACATTATATATAAATTCAAGGAGTCCTTAAATGAATAAGTTTAAAGTAGCAATTGTTGAAGATGATGAAATAACATCTATGAACTTAAAACTATCTCTTCAAAAACAGAACTATGAAGTGGTTTCAGTCTCCGAGAATGCGGAGAAAGCACTTAAAGAGATTGCAAATAATACTCCTGATATTGCCGTTATCGATATTTCACTCAAAGATAGTGATGATGGAATTAATTTAGCAACTATTATAAAAGAGCAATATAATATCCCTTTTATCTATCTTACTTCTCATTGTAGTGATGATATTATTGCAAAAGCGAAAAAGACTAAACCTTATGGTTATATAGTAAAACCTTTTCACCCTAATTCTCTGCATGCATCTATACAAATGGCACTTTTTCAATTTAAAGAGGATCAAGAAGAGAATACAATAGTAAAAGATAAAAGTTCTACTGTTGAAACCTTAGTAAATCAAAAATCCCACAATAGTGTTCTCTCTTTTTCCCAATCCTATAAGTATGATATAGATCGTAATAGCCTTACTCATTATGATATTCCTATAGAACTCAAAGAGAGTGAAAAAGCATTTATAAAACTGCTCCTTTCAAAACTTGGAGTTGTTGTAACTTTTGAAGAGGCACTTTCATACATAGAGGAAAATACAAGTGAGACTATTCGGCTCAAACCTATGGTTCTACGTTTACGAGCTAAACTTCCAACACAACCAATAGAAAATGTTGCAGGAATTGGCTATTTCATAAAAGAGTAAAAGAGTTTTTTACTCTTTTACTCTTATTTTATTCACTGCTAGTTCTATAGACTTCAAAGCATCTTCATAGTTAAAATCTTTTACACTTCCTTTAGCCATATCTTCCATATGACTCGCTAAGTCTTGAAGCATTTTAATTCTAAAGTTACCACTAGATCCCTTTATGGAGTGTGCAAGTAAAGCGATCTTTTTATAATCCCTATGCGCTATTACCTCACTTAATTCAGGAATGGTTTTCTTCATTTTTTTCAAAAAAAGTTTAAGAAGCATAAGTAGTTCATCCTCTGTAAGCATCAACTCTCTCATTAACTTTTGCATATCTAAACCAACTATTTTCTCATCTGTTTGAATGGCTTGTGTCTCTTGCTCTAGTGGCACTATATTTTCATTTACTTCAAGATAGTTAGAAAAAACTTCTTCTAAATCTTTAAGGACAATAGGCTTCCCTAAATGAGCATCAAAACCTGCCATTTGCCCTTTTTCTTTGGCACCCTTAAGAACATTAGCCGTCAAAGCAGATATAGGTGTATGAGTAAGTTCTAAACGCTCTTCATACTCTATGATCTTCGCAACGGCTTCATGACCATTCATCACAGGCATCTGCTCATCCATTAAAATAAGATCATACTTATTTAACTTATAAAAGTTAAGTGCCTCTAGTCCATTTTCTGCTAAATCGAAAGAGAGACCATACTTCGATAAAACTATTTTAATAAGCTCTTGATTTGCTTCGTTATCTTCAGCAACAAGAAGATGTCCTGTATACTTTTTTGAAACACGATGTGCATATGAAGATGACTCTTGAGGATTGAGGAGTTCATGAAATACCGTATGAATTTTAGAGCAGTAAAGTGGAAAACACATACTATTTATATGTGTATCATCTTCATAATCATCATACTCCTTACTCATCAGTGCTATAAATTTTTTATCTTTAGCTTTGACTTGAGCTAAAAACTCTTTACTTGAGTCTTCATACACAAAAATACATAGATCAAATGGCTCATCAATTGTATCGACAACCTCAATATTCATTCCAAATATATTTGCATATTTTAAAAAGGAGTTATGTTTAAATGATAGTTGCTTGTTTTCTGCAAAAATTACAATTTTCAGTTTTTGAAACTCCCCTATGTCATTAAAGTATTGACTCTGTTTTGTAGAAGTAGCGATGGGAATTTGAATTTCAAAACGACTCCCTTTGTCTATTTTAGAACTTACACTTACCTCTCCTTTCATCTTTTGTGCTAACTGATAACAGATGGAGAGTCCGAGTCCCGTTCCCCCTTTATTTATATCTATTCCGTTTTGAGCTTGTGCAAATGCTGTGAAAATATTTTCTATATCCTCTTTAGCTATTCCAATTCCACTATCTTCTACACTAATACTAAGAGTACCTTTTTCATATAATCCCTCAATATTTATGACCCCACTCTCAGGAGTAAACTTAATAGCATTACTTAAAAAGTTTGATAAAATTTGTTTGATTCGTAAGGAGTCTCCATAGAGTTCAACCGGTATACTTGGATCTATAAAAGAGGTAATAGTAATATCTTTTGCATTTGCACTTGCAACAAATAACTCCATAGTATTACTCAATTCTTCGTGCAAAGAGAAGTTTCTAAACTCAAGGTTAAACTCACCACTTCTAAGTTTTGAAAAATCTAAAATATCATTAATAATACCTAAAAGATTTTCTCCACTACTATTTATAATATCGAGATAATTTCTATGTTTTTTACTTATATCTTCATCTAAAAGAAGATTTACAAAGCCTAAAATAGCATTCAGTGGCGTTCTTATTTCATGAGACATATTTGAAAGAAAATACTCTTTTGCTTGACTAGCACGAACTGCATCCTGCTTTGCATCTATAAGCTTTTGAAAAATTGTATCTGTATAAAACTTTAAAATTCCCTTGAAATTTTGATCAAAAATAAAGGAGATATCATCAAAAAGTTCTTTAGAATTTAGTTTAGCATCATATGAAAAATCAATCATTGATCTACGAAAATGAGAGCAGAGTTCAAACAGTTCATCAGCACTTATCTCTCGTGTTTTTAAGTAGCTAAGAAGTTCTTGCATAACAGGACAGTTTCCTATCTTAACATCTCCAGATATAACACCCATAAAGTAATCAAAAACACCACTTGCATATTTTTCTAAAAAGAAGTCTGCTTCAATATTATGAAGTGACAATATATACTTAGGTGCAGGATATGTTACCCACTGCCTTATAATTTTTGTTTTTGATGCAATAAAGAGATTATGAGACTCTGTTAATGCTGGTACAATTACTTGCATGACTACCCCTTAAGATGGATTAATTATAAAGAAAGAAACTCCCATTAAAATTGTCAGTTTTATAAGTGAAATGAATGTTGTCCCTATTATATTTCCTATTTGACAAGAGCCACATGATACATATTTGTTTCCCTCATACTGTGCATAAAAGAAATATACTATATTTAAGGCTAGAACAGTAAATGATCCATAAAGCTGATACTGCCAAAGAGAAGCATTAAGTGTTGTATCTGATACAAAAAAAGAAGCTCCTAACAATAAAAGCATCATAATCATAATACCATTGATAAGATAAATAATTTTATCACGCTGAAAAGTCGTTGGACAGTAATCGGTAGTGCCAACATTTCCTCCAAATTCTAAGCTACGCTCAAAGAGTTCCCTCTCCTCTACACTCATTTTATGAATAAATGTAGCACCAAAGGTATAATCTATTTTTCTTTGTAAGAGGATGGCTAAATCACCCTCTGCTTTAAGTGACCTATCTTTAGCATCTCTATCTTGATAGACTATGCTTACTTCTTCAAATCTTTGAATTTTTGCACTTACATTTGGATAGTATGCTGTTCTCTCCTCTGTAGTCACTTTACCTTTATGTGCGATTAAACGAGGGTTAATGAGTTCTATAAACTCACCATTTTCGTCTTTAATAACTACAATATTATAGTAACTCCCTATTTGATAAGCAGAAAGTCCATTAAGATTGTTTTCATTTATAGTATCTTTAAGATCATCTATCAATGAAAACAACGTTTCATCAAATACTCTTACATCTGTAGCATATTCTACACTTAAAGGGCTTGGGTAACGGACTATTTCTTTTATCATAAAACTAAACCTTTGATGTTAGGTATATTGAAGAGGGGTAAAAGGGTCTTGAGATAAGACCCTTTTAAATTTTTAGTGACTTTTACTCACCACTACAAGCATTTTAATGTTAATAGTTACAAATCTAATAAACTGCCAGATAACACAAGTACGCATTTTTCTAGCAAATGCACCAGGAATCATAGTTCTACTAAACTCTTCACTCTTTTGAAAGTTTAATTCTTCTTTTTTCATTATTTTATCCTTTTCTTTTATTCTGGGATCAATGTCCAACCTGGATTTAGTTTTGCTTTGTGAATAAACATAAAGTGTAATATATGTTTAATCCAGTGACCTGCAAGACCAATCTCACCAAATGTATAATCTGTATCACGACCTGTTCCAGGGTATTTTTCAAAGTCAGGAACAACAGGGAAAACTGTCATTGCTGCAGCTGTACCTGTAAATATACCCTTACCTGCAGAAGCAACACAAGCCGCACCCATTTCAGCCATAGAAGCTTCATGTAAGTGAGCAGAATCACCTTTTGTAATTAAATCACAAACAGAGTGTGCAACTGCTTTACCAATAATACCAGCTGGCATACCTGTTCTTGGAGGTGTAGGATTAATCGGTGTTCCATTTGGAGAACTCATCGGTTTAGAGATAAGGTGTGGTGGTGCAAATGCAATACCAGCAGCAAACATATTTGAGTATGAAGGATTCTGATAAGTTCTTGGCCAGTCACTTGCTTTCCAATTTTCATAAGCACCTGCAGCATAGTTTGCATCAACTTTCATAAAGCCATTTGGAGCGAATACAGTACTTGTTATATCTGAACCATCTTTAGCAAATGCCTTAATACCAACACCAGCAAATGGTGGAATAAGCATAGCAAAGTCAAACTCTTCTTCACCCATAGAACCATCAAGCAGTTCATAGCTTACTTTTCCAGCTTCTACTTTAGATGTATGTGCACCAATTAACCAGTCAACATTACGCTCAGCAAAAAGTGACTCAGCAAAAAGTTTTGAAGATACTACATATCCACCAACTTTCATATGAAGTCCACCCATACCGAAGTCACCTAAGAAAGACTCATTAGAGATCCACTTAATATCTGCCATATCACGAACACCTGCTTTATTTAGTTCATGCTCAATGTTGAAGATGTACTCAAATGCAGCACCTTGACAAGTACACATACCGTGACCTGTACCGATTAAGAATTTTTGGCGAGTTCCCGCTTTCATCTTCTCAATACACTCATGCAATTCATGAGCTGCATGAACTGCATGATCTGCTGTACATACTGAAACTGTATGCTCACCCATTTGTCCTGCACCATCACCGAGACCTGGAGTAGCATCAAAGTTAAGCTTTGGACCTGTTGCATTTACAATGTAATCATACTCTATATTTTCACTTTGACCCTCTTTACTTGGATCAGTGTACTCTATAGTAACAAATGGTTTACCACTTGACTCATTCCCCTCAGGGTTCAGTGAAACTGCTTTTGCTTGTTTATAAGTAATACCTGCTTTTGCATACACAGGTGCGAGATCAAAAGTAACCTCTTCCTTACTCATTTGACCAACGCCAACCCAAATATTTGATGGAATCCAATTCCATTTACTATTTGGTGTAACAACAACAACTTCATGTTGTGAACCTAACCATTTTGCAGCGAATGTAGCCGTCGTATGACCTGAAACACCACCACCTAAAACAATTAATCTTGCCATTTGATTTTCCTTTTTTTTTCTTCTAAAAGTAACTTTATCACTAAAGTATCACTATTTTATCACACATTAGAATATTATAGCTTATAATTTTATTCAAAGAATTTATAAAGTGGTTTAATTACCTAAAATGGGTACATAAATGGGTTATTATATCAAAAAAGATATTTTTCATTACAAAAATATTTTAAAGAAAAAATCTATATGTGTAGATTTTACACATTAAAAGAGAAGAGTAATGCAATAATTCTAAAGAAACCTGTGAACTAAGCTTTAATAGAATTATTACAAAAGTATTATTTTTATTAACTTAACAAGATGGAACGTTACCACTGTCACTTGCAAAATCATTTGCAAAATCATAGTAATCTTTAATATATTTCGATTTTAATGCTTTCTCGGGTACATTTGGACAAATAGATTTAATTTCATCTGCCATTTTACCACTATCTTCAATATCAGTCCACTCATCTTGAGTATGTTTAGCAGCAAATACAGCACCTGAAAAACCACAAACTTTTTTCAACTTTTTAGCATATAACTTTTGACCTTTTGCTGCATCAGCACTTGCAACAGTTGCACCTAGACTTAAGATTACAGTTGCACTCAGTGCAATTTTTACGATTTTGTTCATATTATCTCCTTAAATTTTACATATTATATAGATTTTTACATAAAAATTATATTTATTATAAATATAATTTATATACTTAATAGAAATATGTAACATTTTGTTATAATATTGCTAAAATTATCTATGTAAGGAAAACATAATGAATAAAGAAAAACTTTTATCAATACTAAACAATATTATATACCCAGGTTTCAACAAAAGCATAACTGCTTTCGACTTTATAAAAGAGACTACAATAGAAGAAAAAACTATTTCTATCATTTTAGATATACCATCAGCAGCACCAGAAATAGAAGAACAGTTAAAAACTGAAATTAAAAATCGACTTAACAGTTATGAGTATGTAGTAAATGTTACGATAAAACAGCCAATTATGCCTCGACAAACAAGTTCTAATGGAAAAAATGTACTTCCAAAGATTCAAAACTTTGTGATGGTTAGTAGTGGAAAAGGTGGTGTAGGAAAATCAACTACAACTGTTAACCTCGCTATTGCCCTCGCACAGCAAGGTAAAAGAGTAGGACTTTTAGATGCCGATATTTATGGTCCAAATATTCCACGTATGATGGGTATAGAAGATGTGCAACCTATATTTCTCGGACAAACTATAGTACCTATAGATGCACACAATATAAAAGTGATGTCAATTGGTTCTTTAGTAGAGAGAGGAGCTTCTCTTATATGGAAAGGTGCAATGGTTACACAAGCGATTGAACAGATGCTTGAAGATATAAAATGGGGAGAACTTGATGTCTTACTCTTCGACATGCCTCCTGGAACTGGTGATGCACAACTAGCTCTCGCTCAGAACCTCCCTGTAACTGCTGGTGTTTGTGTGACTACACCACAAAAAGTCTCTCTTGATGATACTATTAGAAGTATGGACATGTTCACACAACTCCATATTCCTATAGCTGGTCTTGTTGAAAATATGAGTGGATTTATCTGTCCTAACTGTAATGAAGAGCATGATATTTTTGGAAAAGGGACTACACAACCTCTTGCCGATGCTTATAAGACTGAAGTTTTAGGAGATATTCCTATTGAGCCTGCTATTCGAGAGGGTGGTGATAGCGGACTTCCTATTACAGTTATCGCACCAAATTGTGAGACATCTAAACGCTACCAAAAAGTAGCAACAAAACTGTGGGACTATCTTCTAAAAGTAAATATAGAAGGTGGTGTTAGTAACGAAGAGATTCAGCCAACTATCTTTTCATAAACAACAATACTAATCTATTCAAGATAAAAGAGTTTGGGCTTTGTCCCAAGCTCAGGCTTAAGAGTAAAATGCTTTCTTGTTTGAAGTACTCTGCTTATCTCACTCTCTTCATCATCTAAATCACCAAAATATCGTAACTTAGCAGGACAAGTAATCTGACATGCTGTTGTAGTCTCTCCACGAGCCAATCTTGTATCTGCACAAAATATACACTTATCAGTTATACGGTTTTTCTCATCAACATATCTCGCCTCATAGGGACAAGCGCTCATACAAGCCATCGTTAAATCACATAAATCTTTATGCAAACGAACAATGCCATTCTCATCTACATAAATAGCACCATTTGGACAAGCTTTCAAACAAGGTGCATCTTGACACTCTTGACACTGCATCTGCATAAATGACAACTTTTCTCTATCAAGATTCCAAAAGTCACCCTCTATTGCACCATCATCTTCTATCCATAAACGATGATTTTTCGCTCCTAAATCTATGCCATTTTCCTCTTTACATGCAACTTCACAAGCATGACAGTTTATACAGAGTTTATAATCAAACGCCATTGCGTAATTTGCCATTTTTCTATCCTCTCTATATTTTTCTGATACTTATATCTGTTTCATGCATTGTTGCACAGCCGTAAATTTTCTCGAACTTATCTTCAATAATCATATTGTCACTAGCACCTTTTCCAAAGGCATTGGTAAGTTCGGCTGAAGAAGTTCCAAAACCGTGAGCAAACCAAAGCACTTGTGGGGCTATTTTATTTGTAGGGTATGCTTTTATAACTATGCTTGATAGTGAACTACTTAAGACAAGAGAATCACCCTCTTTAATATCTAACTCTTTTGCCACTCTATTATTTATCCAAACATAGTTTTGCTCTTGAAACTCTTTGAGCATTATATTATTCGTTGTAGCGGTTTGAGTGGAAGTGACATACCTTCCTGTTATAAGTCTAAAGCTCTCTTTTGGCACTCTAAAATCATAAGAGTTATGCCAAGTAGGCATAGCATCAAAGCCATTTTTTTCTAACTTTTTAAGATAACAGTGTACTTTATAGTCACGTTTGATAGTGTAAAATCTTTTCTCTTTTGGATAGTACTCATAGTAGTCATTAAAAAGCTCTCTCTCCTCTCCAATATAAGGATGCCAAACACCTCTTGTTTTGAGTGAATCATAAACTTTTTCGCCAAACTGAGCAGTGATAAGTTTTCTATTTCGCTCAGATATGTCGTGCTTATAGAGTTCAGCTAAATCATAACCACCCTCTTTATAGGCTTTACGTATACCTATCTCTTTTATACTATCTTGCAAATCTTCATCATATTTTACACTTATTTCAAAAAGAGGTTTTGAGAGTTTTTTACCAAGACCTTTTAAAATATCTTGCATACTTCGACTCTCATAGAGTGGTTTGATCACTTGGTTTCTAAGTGCCAAAGAGGGTTCAAGACGGTTAAAACTCACTACCATATCTTCACGCTCTAAGTAGCTACACTCGGGGAGTATTACATCTGCCATTATTGCAGTATCACTCGGCATAGTATCAAGTACTACAACTAAGTCCATCATCGCAAGCATCTTTTTTGTTTTAGAAATATTTGGCATATTTTGCATTAGGTTATGTTTTCTTACAAATAGTGCACGAACTGGATAGGGAGCTGTTTGAGTGATAACCTTTTCTCTAAAATTAAGCCATGATCCACCCTTTTGTGAACCATACACTATGCCATCTAAATCGAACCTACCCTCAGTCTCATTATAGAAAGGTTCATTGACCTCTTCATATTTAACATGTATAGGTTTTCCAAATATAATGCCACCCTCTCTATTCACACTTCCAGCTAAAGCATTTATAAGAACCATGGCACGTCGAAGTTGAAAATCATTTTGACTCCAAACACTTCTACGACCTAAATAGTAGAGAGGATTTTTAGCACCAAAAAACTCTCTCGCAATTTGAGTAATCTTTTCCTGAGGTATATGTGTTTTACTCTCTGCCCACTCTGGGGTGTAGTTGTTCGTAAGTATATGTTTTTGGAGTTTATCAAAATCTTCAAAACACTCCTCTACATATTTTTTATTGTAAAGTTTCTCTTTAAGGGCTACATATATAACACTTAAACAAAAAGCCAAATCTGTCCCAGGGTGAAGTGGTAGATACTCATCTGCCTTTTGTGCAGTAACAGTGCAACGAGGATCAAGAACAACTAACTTCTGTTGCGAATGAATCATATCTACACTATCAGGAGTTATAAGAGACTCATAACGATTTGCCCCACTAATAATAAGATAATCACTCCCAGCAACATCCATCTCACCAATATCGCCAATAGTTAAAACAGTTGCACCGAGTTTAGTATTAAGACAGATGCTTCCCTCATCTAAAAAGTTTGCACTTCCTACTTTTGAACCAAAGAACTTAATATACTCATCTTTATTAAAACCCTCTCCATTACAGTATGCAATAGTAGAACGGTTATCTTTCTCTTCATCTATAATTTTTACAAGTTTATCTTTTATATACTCATAAGCCTCATCCCATGTTGCTTTTTTGTAACGACCATCACCACGATTTCCCATTCTAATGAGTGGGTACTTTAATCTATCACTATCATAAAGAGCATCTATACCAGCATTTCCTTTTGGACAGAGCATATTTCTTGATTTTGGAAAGTATCTGTTTGGATTGAGTTTTTTCACTTTTCCATTCTCTACTTGTGCAAAACCTGCACATTTATTTCTACACATATTACATAAGTAAGGGATATTTTCAATAGGAGTATAAGAGGATGGTTTTTCTTGGGAAAAAGCGAAAGAGGAGGTAGCATAGACACAGAGTGCCACACTACCTTGTAAAAATTTTCTTCTTGAAGTTTCTATTCTTTTCATAAAAATATTATATCAGAAGAAAGAGATATATTAATGATCTCCACCCTCTAAGTCAAATATTTTTTGACCAAAGTAATAAAGCATAAAGAAGATACCAATAGCACCAAAACCAATAGCAATTTCAGCTGCACTTGGAAAGTACTCAATCCATGTAGGAGGTAATTGGTATTCATTTGTTTTCATCATTTGAAGTGGTTTTAGTTGTGTATCATGCACTAAATCATAACGCATAAAGAAAATACCAACCATACCGATAAGTGACGTAAACACATAAAGTTTGATTGACTGCCATTTTGTAGCTAACATAATCACAAACGGAATTACCATACCACAAAGAACTTCACCATAAAGAAAAGCACCACTATGTAAAATATGTTCAGCAGTATCAGCACGACCTGGCATACCACCATAAATAGCAGTTAAAAATTTCCATGTTTCAAAGAACATTAAAATTGCAAGTAAAAGTGCTTGTATTTTAGCAAGACCTAAAAGACCTTTTTTAATATTATCAGGAATTTGCATTTTATATCTAAAACCATACATGATGAATGTTAAATAGATACCTGTAATAAATGCTGTTAAAATGAAGTATGTTGGATAAAACACACCATTAGAGATAATTCTAGCATTTAAAAATCCAAATACACCACCAAGATTAGAGTGTGCTGCAAGACCTACTAAAAGACCTGTAAGACCAAAAATTCTAGCATTTTTCATATCGTTACGCATTAAGAAAACAAATTCAATAATCATAAATGTTAAATAAAGACCATAAAGAGTCCCCATCCACCAGATAGCAGAAGTTAATCCTGGACTTAATACATTGTAAATCAGCATTGTAATTGGATGTCCAATTTCAAAAGCAATAACTGCGAAACCAGCTAAAATAGTAACAATAGAACCAAATATAGCTCTCTTACTCATTGCCATATAATCTTCAAAACCAAATACATCACCAAGCGATCCAACGATACATAGACCAGTTGAACTAACAACAAAGAATATATACATTGCGATAAGAAGTCCCCATGGATGTTCTCTTGTAACATTATATGCATGATGAGAGTGCATTAAGTACTCCACAACACCCCAACCAAATGCGGCAAGCAGTGATATAGTTATTATAAACATGAACATATTTAAAGGAGTTTTTTCAAACTGCATTAAACTTTTAAGAGTAAACTCTTTCATTGGTATAATTTTTTTAATAAAATTCACTATATCCTCCTTATGTTAGATAGAAAAGTTTTGGATTTGTTCCAAGATGAGATTTCAAACTAAAATGCTCTCTTGTACGTAACAACTCACTAATTTCACTCTCTGGATCATCAAGATCACCAAATGTTCTAACCTTAGTAGGACAAGTATTTTGACATGCAGTAGTCGTTTCACCACGAGCAAGTCTAGTATCTGAACAGAAGGTACACTTATCAACAGTCATAGTTCTATCATCAACATAACGAGCATCATAAGGACAAGCATTCATACAGTATGAACATAAAATACACTTATCTGCATTTACACGCACTACACCATTTTCATCATAGTATGTTGCATGTGTAGGACATACTTCCTCACATGGAGCATCATCACAATGTTGACATTGACTCGGTAAAAATGCAGCAGATGCGATATCTAAAAGTGGCCACTGGCCATCAGGATTATTTCCACCAACCCAAATTCTATGTTTTTCTGCACCTAATTCTACACCATTTTCTTCTTTACAAGCTACTTCACAAGCTTTGCAATTGATACAATTTTTGTAATCAAGTGCCATTCCATATCTAGCCATAAGTTACACCTTTTTTATTTCAACATTAGTTTCATGCATAACAGCTGAACCATACACAGGCTCAACCTTATCTTCAATCACTGCATTATCATTACCACCATTTTTATATGCCCATGTCAACTCTTCACTCTCTTCACCAAAACCATGAATAAAGAAAAGTGTATCTGGACCTATTTTTTCTGTTGGATATGCTCTTAAACGTGTAGCACCTGTACTACTAGAAACTTCTATCATATCACCAAACTTTATGCCCTTTTTATCGGCAATACGTTGATTAATCCAGATATAGTTTGTCATAATTAGGTCATGTAACATTGAATTGTTCGATGTTCCACTTTGAGTAAACTGTGCATGACGACCAGTAAGAAGTCTAAATTTACCCTTTTCTACTTTAAAGTCATACTCATCTCTCCAGATTGGCATAGGATCAACACCTTTAGATGCAAGATTTTGTAAATTACATTCTACTTTTCCACTTGGAGTTTTAACTCTACCACCTCTAACACTATATGCTTTCTCTTTTTCAGGATAATACTGATGCTCATTTACACTAAGCTCTTTGTAAAACTTATCCATATTTGGATAAAAAACACCCTCTTTAACAAGAGTATGTGCAGCTTCTTCGCCATATATTGAAGCAACCATATGATGATTTACTTCTTCTTGAGTTCCTTCAAATGGAAGTGTTAAATCAAACTCAGCATAAACTTCTTCATATGAAGAGTCTTCTAGTTCATCTTGAACTTCTTCATCATGTTTCTTAGTTATATCAAACAGTGGTTTAGAAATTTTAGCTGTTAAACCTTGTAAAATTTCTCTTACTGGTTTAGTTTCAAAAAGAGGATCTACTACCTTATTTCTTACTGCTATAGAGGGTTCAACACCACCAAAAGTTTTTACAGGGTCAGTTCTTTCTAAGTAAGTACACTCAGGCAATACAACATCTGCATACATAACTGTATCACTTGGCATTGTATCAATAGTAACAACTAAATCCATTTTCTTTAACATTTTAGCTGTTTTTGCTGTATTTGGCATATTCATCATTGGATTATGTTTATAACAAAACATTCCTCTAACTTTATATGGCATTTTATCTTCGATGTATCTATTTCTCCATGAAATCCATGAACCACCACCACTAACAATAGCACAATCAGCATATCCAGCTTCACCTTTTGCAGGATGATCTTTTTTACTAATAGCTCTTGCTTCAGCTCTATCATACAGTGGTTCTAAAGCTTCGTGTTTACCTAATTTTAGTTTTTTACCAAAAATAAGTCCACCTTTAGTATCTATACCTCCACCCAATCCTTGAAAAATTGCCTGCGCACGACGAAGTTGAAAATCATTTGAAGCGAATGTTGATCTTCTTCCTGGATAGTAGATAGCTTTAGGAGCATGTGCCATAAAGTCTCTTGCAATCTTATAGATATCTTTAGCTCTTATACCTGTAATTTCTGCAGCCCACTCTGGAGTATATTTATTCGTTATTACACTCTCTTTATATTCATTAAAACCATTAAAATGTTCTGCAACATACTCTTTGTTATATATTTCTTCTGTCAAAACAACATATGTTAATGCTAAAACAAATGCTAAATCTGTTCCTGGTTTAATTGCTAACCATTTATCAGCTTTTGCAGCAGTATTTGTAAATCTAGGATCTACACATATAAGTTTTGCACCACGACCTTTAGTTCTTTTAAAACAGTCCATAGTATCAGGAGTTACAATTGCTTCAGCTCTATTTGCCCCTGCCATTACAATATACTCAGCATTATCTAAATCTGACTGAGGATATGCTCCGAGTGTTACACCATAACCTGAAACAACCGTTTGTAAACAAAGAGAAGCATGATTTAACCAGTTTGAAGAACCAAATGCTTGATAAAATTGTTTAAATGTATGTTCAGCCATACCTTCACCTGCACAAAAAAGCATAGATGAACGGTTATCTTCTTCTTCTTCTAAAATTTTTGCTAATCCTGGAAACTTATCTGTACCATTTAAGATTGCATTATATGCTTCATCCCATGTAACACGTTTAAATTTTCCTTCCCCTTTCTCGCCTACACGAATCATTGGGTATTTTAATCGATCTGGGTCATAAATAGCTTGCAGTCCGGCATTACCTCTTGGACAAAGCATATTTTTAGATTTTGGAAACATTGGATTAGGATTTAATTTTGTAATAATTCCATCTTCAACTCTTGCAATTGCAGCACATTTATTAACACACATTTCACATAATGTTGCAACTTCTACAGCTTCACCTGTTCCTGTTTTTTCAGTAATTTTACTTGGAATTCGACCATTTTTAGACTGCTGTTTATTAGCATGTTCGCTGGAAAAAAGGTTTGTAGCACTTATTGCTGATGCACCAGCAACACTTAATGCCACACTTCCTTGAAGAAATTTTCTTCTAGAAACTTCTACACTCATAAGCATTTCCTCTTTATAATTTTCTAACTGATATATAAATTTATAAAAACTTATAAAAGACATTAGATAAAGCCATTTTAATATATATTAACTTATAAATAACTTTTGTTTAACTTATATCTAGCATAAAAATAAGTTATTGTAACTAATTTGAAAGGAAATGGAAAGATTAAGGAAAAACATCACTTATATAAAAAATAAGTGATGCATTTTTTTGTATTTAGTATCTGTATCTTATATATGCTCTTATATCTTGTGCTTTATCTACTGGATTCATACCATTTGCTAAAGCTTCTGACATTGTCATTGGAGTACCTGCATCTCCAAAAAATCCATTACTACCTGTATATTTATAGTCAATATATGTATAACGAACTTGTGCAGTTAGTTTTTTACCTATTAAATCTTTGTTAAACCATACTTCATAAGCATCACCACGTGTAGCTAGTTTACTTCCAACTAAAGTATCTTCACCATAAGTAAAACTTCTCCAGTATTTATCTCCATGGTTATACTCTATACCAACTCTTGCATCATCTATAAGTTGACATGGCCAGTTTGCACCAACATAAACAGATCTACCAACTTCATTATCACTTGAACCTAACATAGTGCTATCAGGAGTAGTTCTACTATACGCATATGATGCAAAAAAGACAGTTTCATCTAACATATCAGAAATCTCATCACCAATTCCATCAGCCACAAAACTTACAGCACCACCAGAAACATCACCAACCTGTTCAAATTTATATTTTGGTGCTGCTGCCGAACCAACAGATACCATACCCGGTAAATTAAAAGCATCAAACCAAACAGTATGTAAAGAGTATTGCCCATCATCATAAGGGTTAAATAAAATACCAACTAAATCAGTATTATCAAAACCATCTACTTTTGAATAATCATTTGATGGAGGATTAGAAGGAGAAAAAGTCCCATCTGGATTTTGAGTTACACCACTAAATCTTGAGGTAGAATTAGACATACCACGACCAAAACAAAATTTTAATGACATACCTGAAATATCTGTTAAATTTTCAAGTGAGTAGTAAAAACTTGCACCATCAAATTCCATATTAATATTATGCCCAATAGCAGATTTTGCTTTAGCATCTTCTCTATAGTTAACTAATAGACCATCTGTAGATGGTCTTCTACCAATACTTGCAGTCCATGGAATATCCATACCTAAGAAAGTATCATTTTTATAAAGAAAGTATGCTTCTTTTAGGCGAATTTCATCTGATGGATTTACTGTTTCATTTACAATCCAATCGTAATAGTTAAATCCTTGAGAAGGTGCTGTTGCTTGCCCATAAATCTTGTTATATGCTAATGTACCATAAAATGCTAAATTACTTGTTGGTGCATAAGCCATTTTAAGCCATAGTCTATTGCTAAATATACCATTTGAACTAGTATTACCTTTTGCATCTTTATAACTAATATAATCATATGACTCTCTTAAATCAGCATTAAATTTCAGGTTATCATTATTTGCTAATTTATTGACCGCACTAATTTTTTTTGAGTTCTTTTTCGCTTTTTTCTCTAACTTAGCAATTTTTTCATCTTGTGTCTTCTGCATCTGTACTATTTGTGCTTTAAGGGCATCTATCTGCATCTGTGTACTGTTTTGCTCTTTGCTATCTGTATTTGCATATACTCCTGTAGCAAACAAAGCTACCATAGAAAGTGTAATAATTTTTCTCATACCAATTCCTTATATTTATAATAATTCTAAACTATAGCATAAAATAGTCTAAATTATAATAAATCTAAGTTGAAGTTATATAACTTATTTTAGTATTTTACTAATTATCTCATATACATTTTTTGAAATTGATTCTACCGAGAGTATTCTCTCTAATTCTACTCTCATTAACTCTCTATTTTGTATATTGAGTTTTGAATAAATTTTAAATGAACCTGCAAGCCCTGAAGCAATCTGTGCATTTATTTTATCTATCTCTATTATTTTATCTGCAATAAATTTATACCCACTTGCATCTTTTGAATGAAAATACTTATAGTTACGACTAAATGAACCAATAAGCGAACGAACCAAGTTTGGCACTTTTGCATCATACGCAGTATCTTTTTGTAACTCTTTGACTCTCTCTAACACACCCTGACGTGTGGATAAAGCTAAAAGTCCAAAGTATTTATTCATTACCAAGGTTTGATCCTTATACTTTTCATAAAAATCATCAAATGCAATTTTTGCGAGTTTTGCATCACAATCTTCAAGAATCCCAAGAGCGACCACTCTATCACTCATACTTTTAGACTCTTTATACTGCTTATAAGTCAGCGCAGATACTGCATTATTCTCTAAAGCAGAGAGTATTTTTAGAACTCTATTTTTAAGTGCTCGTTTTCCCATACTCAGAGCATCTATTTTCATCTCACTTGTATGATGTTCATGGTAAAGTGCTAAAAGTTTCTCTTCATATCTCACTGCCAATACTTTTGCTAACTTCTCTTTTGCTTTATATATAGGATCAAAATCCACCTCATCTTGACGCTGCATAAGTGTAGAAACAGAAGGAAGTTCTAAGAGCAGTGCTAAGTAAGAGAGATCTACATCTAATGCTAAAAGAGACCCAAAGCTCACAAGAAAATTCTCATTTACTTCATTTCCCTGCATCATGGACTCTAATGTCTCCACTGCAAAATTTTGTGCTGATTCGTACTGAATAAAGCTATTTTTATCATGCTTCATTAAAAAAGAGAAATCAACACTCTCTTGCTCTACAATAATTGGTGCTGAAAAATCTCGATTTATTGAGAGTATTGGTTTTTCATTCAAGCCATCAAATGTAAATACTTCTTTCTCATTTGAGATAATTAATACCTTTGAGAGTGCTTCACTTCCATCTCCATTAAGCAGTGCCATTTTTAGAGGATAGAAAAAAGGTTCCTGATCTTTACCATCTACAGTTTTTGGTACTATTTGTGTGAGAGTAAGAGTATATGCACCTTCACTAAAATCTTCTTCTACTTTTAACTTTGGTGTCCCACTCTGATGATACCACTTCTTAAATGCACTTAGGTCTACCCCTGAAGCCTCTTGCATCGCCCATAAAAAGTCATCCGTAGTTACGGCTTGTCCATCATAAGTTTTAAAATAAAGATCAGTTGCTTTACGGTAGTTTTCTTCACCTAAAAGAGTATGAATCATACGAATAACCTCAGCACCCTTTTCATACACTGTCGAAGTGTAAAAGTTATTCATAGATATGTAAGATTTTGGCTGAATAGGGTGTGCAGTAGGTGAAGCATCTTCAACAAACTGACGCTCACGAAGTGCTTTTACATCTTCTATTCGCTGTACCTCTGAAGAGTTTAAGTCAGCAGAAAAACATTGATCTCTAAAGACTGTAAGCCCCTCTTTTAGTGTAAGCTGAAACCAATCTCTACAAGTTATACGATTACCAGTCCAGTTATGGAAGTACTCATGGGCTATAACAGACTGAATCCCCATAAAGTTAGCATCACTTGCACTATCTTCATCTGCTAAAACATATGCAGAGTTAAAAATATTCAAGCCTTTATTCTCCATAGCTCCCATATTAAAACTATCTACGGCTACTATATTATAGTATTCTAGGTCATACTCTCGACCATATTTTTCTTCATCCCAAAGCATCGCCTCTTTAAGTGACTTCATAGCATGATGACATTTACTTTCATTGCCTAAATCACAGTAGATGTTAAGTTCTACTCTCTCACCTGAAGCTGTAGTATACTCATCATGTATACTCCCTAAATCTCCTGCTACTAAAGCAAAAAGATAAGAGGGCTTTTTATGTGGATCTACCCAAGTCACTCCATGACGTTTATCAAAGCTATCATGACACTGAACTCTATTTCCATTACTCAAAAGAACAGGGTACTTCTCTCTATCTGCAACAACTGTTGTAGTAAAAAGACTCATAACATCGGGACGATCAAGATAGGGAGTAATTCTTCTAAAACCCTCTGGCTCATTTTGTGTACAGAATATTCCGCCTGATTTATAAAGACCCTCTAGTTCAGTATTGTTTTGAGGATAAATTTTATTCTCTATTTTAATACTAAATAGAGTAGGTACATTAAGTATAGTTAAACTTTCATCATCTATAATGTAACGACTCTCATCAATCTTTAAGTCATTTATATAGAGTTCTAATAACTCCAAATCTATAGAGTCTAAACGAAGATTTTTACTCTCTACATCTATCTTTTTTATCTTCATAACATTTGTTACAAGAGCATACTCCTCTTCTAATTCAAACCTTAAATGAACACTCTGTATCTCAAATGCAGGTGACTTGTAATCTTTTAAATATATCTCTTTAATTTTACTCATACTTATGATGCCTTTTTAATTGTAGATTCTTTGTAACTTAGTGAAATGCAAACTCTTTTTTTGTGCGAATATTTTTCTTTAATGAAAATATATTAATATACTCTACACTCTCTATCTCATACTCTTTTGTCTCTAAAGGGAGCTTTACCTTAAACTCATCACCAACTTCTTTTCCTATAAGAGCTTTTGCTATAGGGGAGTGAATAGAGATAAGCCCATTTTCAGGTTCACTCTCTAAAACACCACAAAGTGTATAGGTTTCCTCTGCATCACTCTCTATATTTATTACATGTACAGTACTACCAAAAGATATTTTTTGATGCTTATGCAGAGTAGGGTCTATGATTTTAGAGTTTTGGATCATTTTATTGAGGTAGAAGAGACGTTTATCTATAAAACGTAACTTCTCTTTAGCCGCATGATAGTCAGCATTTTCACTTCTATCACCTTGTGCTGCAGCTACAAGTTTTTCTTGTGCCACCTTAGGTTTTTCTTCTTCTAAAAGGTACTTAAACTCTGCAACGAGAATATCATACCCCTCTAGGCTCATAGGCTCTAACAAACAGATTCCTTAATGATGAAAACCAAGAATATAATAAGTCTCTTTTTTCTCCAGCTTATCTATAGTTACTTTAAATTTTTCACTAAAGTGCTGTACTTTTTCATGTGCTTCTTCTGCTAACTCAGGAGTTGGAGACTCTATTTTTATTTTAAAGTGACTGTTTGAGTTTGATAGTGCGATATAAGCATTATTTACTTTAAGGTGATTGTGAAGGTCCATAATATGTTTTTGAATTTTATCATACCCCGGAGTATTCTCTTCAATCTCTTTAAGTTGTTTTACTAAGGCATCATTTGGTGTATATCCAAGCTGAGTTAACATTGCATCTCTTTGCATCTTCACATTTTCCTTTTTTAAATATTTAGAAAAATAATATCAGTTTATTGTAAATATTCAGTATAAATTTATGTCAGAAGACTATAATTACACAATAACAAGCTAAATTATAAAAGAGAGACACAATGACTGAAGAGATACTAAAAAAGATAAAACAACTTCCACCACTCCCTGAATCAGCGATGAAAATAGAAGCGGTGTATCAAGATCCAGATAGTAGTTTTAACGATATGGTAAAGATTTTAGAGAAAGATCCTCTTTTAACTGCTGACATACTCAAAGCAGCAAACTCTCCTCTCTATGGTTTTTCACGTGAAATAAATGCCATCAGTCAAGCAGTAGGTCTTTTTGGTATGGGAACTGTCCGTGGATTTGCCCTTGCTAGTATAGTAAAAAAGAGTTTTGCACTTGATCTTTCACCATACGGTATCTCAAATGATATGTTCTCAGCACTCTCTAAAAAACAGCATGGACTTATGACTTCATGGTGCTTAAGAAAAGAGAATCGTCTTCTTGGTGTATTGTCTCCAGCTGCATTTCTTGTTGAAATAGGAAAAGTACTGATTGCACAGCAAATACTCTCTGATGGAAAAGAAGATGCTTTTAAAGATGCACTTAATGAACTGGGTGATGTAGAAGCAGCAGAAAGAGAAATCGTAGGGGTAGATACTCCTGAAGTATCTGCAACTATCTTCGCACAGTGGAAATTTGAAGAGGGTCTCGTAGATGTTATACGTAACTGCCAAAACCCTGAAAAAGCAGAAGAAGAGGATCAGAGACCAGCAAAAATACTTCATGTTGTTCGTATTGCCGTTCCTATTAATGGTGTTATTAGCGATGATAGTATAGCAGCAGCAAAAGAGTTAATTACAAAATATGAACTCGATATGGAAAGCTTCGATACTGCCATAGAAACTGCTAAATAATCTGAACCATTGAAATCACTACTTATAAGACTCACACTTGGTGTGAGTGAACAAGACATTACCCCAGATGAAGCAAAATTTGTCAATGAATGGCTCAGCAAAAAGTACCTCACAAAGAAAGAAAATCAATACAAATTTAACTCTAAATACCGTGCAGGAACATTAGGTTTAGTTCAAAAAGAGACTGCCTACTTAAATGTAATCGGCGAAAATATCCGAGATCTTTTCATAGAAGATTTAGGTGTTGCTACAGAGGGTGACCTTATCATCGCTAAACGACTCCTTGGTAAACGCGGTACTCCATCCGCACAGATAGCTGAAATAGTAGGTCGTGAACAGAGTTACAGTATTGCCTATATTATTTTTAAAGAAAACCATAAATCTTTAGTCGATTTAAAAACTGACTTTCCTATAGGTGCTGAACTTTCAGCAGAAGAGTTAGAGAAGTATAAAACAGGAGATGTTTTTAAAATAGACAATCAAGAAAATAGAGTCTTAGAACTCCTTGGTAATATCTCTGATCCTCTTGTAGATGAAAAAATTGTCCTTGCACAGTTTAATAAACATGATGAGTTTGAAGAAGAGGTACTAAAAATTGCAAAATCATTTCCTCCTGTTGATGCAAAAAAATACCCTAAACGCAAAGATTTAAGAGAGCTAGACTTCTCTACTATAGATCCTGTTACTGCTAAAGATTATGATGATGCTATCTGCTGGGATGAAGAACATTCAACACTTTATGTTGCTATTGCTGATGTAAGTGAATATGTAAAGCCTTTTGGAGCACTAGATAATGAAGCTATATATAGAAGTTTTTCTATCTACCTACCCCATCGATCCATTCCAATGCTTCCTCGCCAACTCAGTGAAACCCTTTGTTCACTACAACCCCATGTCGATAGACTTGCATATGTGTTTGAGATGAAAATAGATAGAGCACTTTTAGAAGTCACAAGCTCGAGTGTTTATGAGGCAGTTATCCACTCCAAACGTAGGTTTAACTACGAGGAGATTGATGCTTACTTTGAGGGAAAACTCCATGCTCAAAATGAGGATGAAGTAAGAATCTTCAACTCTCTTACAAAACTTAGAGTTATAACAGATATGCTTAAAGTGAAACGACTTAAAGTTGGTTATGATTTTCGCTCAACAGAGATAGATATGGAAATAGATGAAAACTCCAACATTGTTGCAACACATGAAGCAGAAGAGACACCTTCGCACTCACTCATAGAGGATTGTATGCTTTTGGCCAATAAAGAAGCAGCAAAACAGTTTGAGAGAGGTCTCTTTAGAATTCATGAGGCACCCTCTCAAAACAAACTTCAAACACTCTATCAGGAGTTAGCTGGAATTGGAATGCAGATAGAGATAAGAGAGAGTACGAAAGAGACTATCTCTGACATTCAAGCACAAGCTAAAGAGATGGGCTTAGAGTCTGAAGTCGACACCCTCATCATCCAGTCACAAATGCAAGCACGATATGCACCACTTAACTCTGGACACTTTGGTTTAGGGTTTGAGCAGTATACACACTTTACATCGCCTATTCGTCGTTACTCTGACCTTATTGTACATAGACTCCTTAAGGCTATAAATGCTGGAGATACAGAGGAGGGTTCTTATGTTTTGAGAAACATAGAAGCTCTCTCTATGGCTATTAGTGAAAAAGAGCGTGAAGCTAGTAAAATTGAGACTGAATTTATGGCTAGAAAGTATGCAAGATGGGCAAATGAGAACATAGGCAAAGAGTTCAAAGCAAGAATCACAGCAACAGAAGTAGAAGTAAAAGCTGAAATCCATGATACTATACAGGGGGCTCGCGTTCTTATAGTATCAAATGAGGATGTAGTTCTTTTTGAAGATGTTTTTATAAAAATAGAGAGTGTAGATATAGCTCGTGCAAAAATAAAAGCCTCTGTTGTTGGAAAAGTAGATGTATAAAAATGAGTTAGATAGTGCCATACGAAGTGGTTCTATTTCTAACTCTTTTGTCTTTTTTGGAGAGTCCTCTTTCCTTATAGATATGTACACAAAAATGCTGACTACTATTGATGATGCGAACATCATTAATTTCTATCATGATGAGTATGATTTTAACTCTGCTAAAGCACACCTATCTCAAGGCTCCCTCTTTGGTGATAGAAATATTCTCATTATAAAAAGTGAAAAAAAAGTTCCTAAAAAAGAGCTCGATACACTACTCAGCTTTTGTGAAAAAAATCCTGATAATATTTTTATTTATGCCTACTATGGAAGTGACCATAAAACATATAACAATAAAAAAGCCTTTGCAAAGACAAAAGCTATGGCTGTTCGTTTTTTTCACCCTAAAGATTATGAAGCACAAAACATCGTACTTCAAGTAGCCTCAGAAAAATCCGTAAATATCGACAAGTACACAGTTTCACATCTCTTAGGAATTCATAATGGAGATGTTGCCCTTGCCGTAAATGAGATAGAAAAATTTCGTGTTTTTGATAGAGTAATTACGACTAAAGATGTAGATAGTTTAGTCTTTGGTTTAGGAGAAGTAAATCTTGATGACTTTATAAAAAGCCTTCTTCTAAAAAAAGATTTTAAAGAGGATCTCCAAAGCATAGTAGAGCATGGAGAAGATGAGATACGCATACTCACTGCCATCACAGCTTACATCACACAACTCTATATGTTTAACATCTACATTCGTGTTAATGGTGCACCCAATGCACTTGAAATTTTAGGCTACCCTGCTCCAAAGTTTGTAGTTGATGCAAAGGCTACACAATCCATAAAGATTAAGCCACCAACATACTTAAAACTTCATGAACTTCTTTTAGAGAGTGAACTAAAGATGAAAAGTGCACACATAGATAAAGGAGCTATACTTTTATCGACCCTTATCCGTATGCAAAAGCTTCTCTAATCCTCTTTTCTTTCACACCCCTATGAGTGAACTTCTGTTAAATCGACTCCTAATCTCATTGATATTTTTAATCCCTATTTTTTACACAGACATAGAAAAATATATCATAAAAGTGAAGGTTCATTCACAGGGGTATACATAAATTTCCACTCAAATTTTAAGCTAACATATGCACTTTTAATGGAATAATGACAAATAACAGACCATAAATGTCATAATAACGGCAATTAAAGTATAAACAGTACACTTTTTCTTTAAGAATAATAATCAATAA
>Ga0256838_1000469_pt1 | contig 25069 bp, 21 predicted proteins | sample 4571419metaG_FD_185978 | JGI IMG/M metagenome (GOLD analysis project Ga0256838, IMG submission 185978) | Hydrothermal vent microbial communities from Guaymas Basin, Mexico - 4571-419 | ecosystem: Environmental > Aquatic > Marine > Hydrothermal vents | place: Mexico: Guaymas Basin | collected...
TATTTATCCATATAGAAATACAAGGTTACAAAGAAAGTGATTTTCCAAAAAGAATGTTTTTATACTACTGTCTTTTGTATCCAAAAGTTAAAAGAGATTTGATTAGCCTTTGTTTATTTGTAGTTAAGGACGATGAGAAATACAAACCAAACAAATTTACATATAGCTTTGAGGACTTTAAACTAGAGTTTATATATCCTGCAGTAAATCTATATGAGCTAAAAGAAAGGGCTTTAAAGTACATAGAAAAAGGGATAAGAAACATATATGCAGATATAGTTTTACTATTTTTCGAGAAAATGGAAATAGAAAAGAGGATAAAGAAGGGAGAAAGCGTAGAGAGCATAAAAGAGGATTTTCTTTTAAATTACTTTAAAAGCTTTGCGAAAAAGCTAATAGAAAAAAGATATGCAAAAAGACAGGTAATTGTAGCTTTTAAATTTTTAGATAGATTAATATTTAGCAAGCCAAAATTAGAAAAGGATATTAAAGAGAAAGCAAAAAGGCTTTTGGAGGAAGAAAAAATGGGTCTTATTATGGATATTTTTGAAGAGTATAGATTAAAAGGTCTGCAGGAAGGTTTAAAACGAGGTTTAGAAAAAGGTTTAAAACAAGGCTTTGAAAAAGGTTTAAAAGAAGCTGCAAAGAGAATGTATAAAAGAGGTTTTACAATAGAGGACATAGCTGATACTATAGGAGTTGATATAGATACTATTAAAAATTGGCTAAAAGAAGAGAAATTACTGTAATTTGATATAAAAAAATATACTTTTAACTCATATTGATCATATTAACCTTTTCAAAGATAAGAAACTTATTAAAATCTTTAAAAACATCCTAAAGGGTATGTAGATATAAGAAATGCAAATAGATAAGCGTTTTGAGAGTTAGATGTAGGTTCACAAGCTATAAATGAATTAAAAAGGAAAATTTGCTATAAATTATAAAAAAATAAAAAAGGAGTTAAGCTATGAAAGAAAATCTATTAAAACAAATAAAACTTTATAATGCTCCTTCAAAAATAAAAAAGATTTCAGTTATAGGTTCTTCTGAAGCTACCAAGGAAGAATATGAGGTAGCTTATGAGCTTGGAAAATTACTTGCAAAAAAGGGTTATGTAGTTGTATGTGGAGGAAGAACCGGAGTTATGGAAGCAGTTTGTAAAGGTGCTAAAGAAGAAGGAGGTCTTACTATTGGGATTTTACCAACTTTAGATGAAAGTAGTGCTAATCCTTATGTAGATATTAGAATTCCTACTGGACTTGGATGGTTTAGAAATCCGCTTGTAGTTTTAGCTTCAAATAAAGTTATTGCTGTAGGTGGAGCTTATGGAACTTTATCTGAGATAGCTTATGCATTTATGTTTGAAAAGGAAATTGTTGGATATAAAACTTGGGATGTAGTAAAAATCAATTTTGAAGATAAGCACGAATTTTTTGAATACTTGGAAAGGGTATTTTTAAAGGAAAATGATTAAAAATTTTTTTTATATTGGAACAAGTGGATACTTTTATAAAGATTGGTTAAAAACTATTTACAAAGGTGAAAAAGATTTATTAAAAGTTTATGAAAAATATTTAAATGCTTTAGAAATAAATTCAACTTTTTATAGATTACCTTCTTTTTCTTCTATAAAAAATTATCAAAAGTATAACCTTTGCTATATTTTTAAGCTTAATCGTAAGGTAACTCACTATAAAAATTTTGATAAAGAAACTTTAGGATTTTTTGTAAAAATAAAGGAAATTTTAAAGGAAAGCTATAAAGGAATTTTAGCTCAATTTCCTCCTTATTTTCCAAGTAAAGAGGAAAATAAAGATTTTTTGCTAAAGCTGAAGGACTATTTTTTAAAAGAAAATATTTATGTATTTTTTGAGCTTAGACATATTTCTTGGGAAAATGAATTAAACTTTTTTAAGGAAAATAAAATAAATGTTATTAAGGCTTATTTTCCAAATTATTTAAAGTGGAGCAAAGCTTTTAATTTTGAGGATAATAAAACTTACTTTCGGGTTCATGGATTTAGAAAACTTTATTTTGATGATGTAAAAGATAAGCTAGAGGATATTAAAAATGATATTTTAAAATTGAAAAAACAGGAAAATTTTATATTTTTTAACAATACTCTAAATGGCTATGCTTTTTATAATGCCCTTAAGCTAAAAGAAATTTTAGATGTAGTGTCAAAATAGAAAAAAGAAAGAAAAACAATGATAGCTAAAGAGATATATAAAGCTTTAGATTTTGATAAGGTTTTAAATAAGGTAAAAGCATATGCAAAGGGAACTTCAACGAAAGAAAGATTAGAAAATGAACCTTTTTTAATTTCTAAAGCGGAAGTTGAAAGGGAGCTAAGAAAAACTTTTGAAGCAAAAAGATATTTAGAAGAGTTTGATTATCCTATAAAAAAGCTTCCAGATTTAACATCTTTAAAAGCAAAACTTAATGTAAAGGGTAGTTTATTTTCTAGAAAGGAAATTTCTAATATTTTAATTCTTTTAAAAGAAGCTAAGAAGTTAAGGGTAAAAGAAAATACCTTTGAAAGATTTTCCCTTTTAAAAGATATTTTGAAAAATTTACCGGAATTTGAGTCTTTTTTAGAAAATCTTGAAAGGAAAATAGATGAAAGAGGTTTTATTTTAAATTCAGCATCTTTTAAACTTGAGAGTATTAGAAATCAAATAAAAGATATAGAAAATCAAATAAAAGATTTGTATCAAAATCTTTTTTCAAAGTATCCTTCTATATTTCCAGATAGGATTATAAAGGTAATAGATGGTAAATATGTTGCTCTTGCAAATCCAAACTACTCTCAAAGGTTAAAGGCAAATTTAATAGAAAAAGCTTCTTTTAAAGTATATATAGAGCCTAAGCAAATAGAAGTTTTAAATAGAAAACTAAAAGCTTTATTTTTAGAAGAGGAAGAAGAGGAAAAAAGAATAATAAGAGAAATATCAAAAGATATAGTTTCCTTTGGAAATCAAATTTGGCAAATTTTTAAGACTTTAGAGACATTAGATTTTTATATGGCAAAAGGAAGGTTTTCGCTGGAGATAAATGGAAAACTTCAAAAGATATCTGATAAGTGGAATATAAAAAATGCACGTCATCCTTTAATAGAAAAATGTGTGCCTATAGATTTAAAGCTAAAAAAAGGTTTAGTTATAACAGGACCAAATACTGGAGGAAAAACTGCTGGTTTAAAAACTTTTGGACTTTTTGTTCTTTTAAATCAAAGAGGATATTTGCTTCCATGTGAGGAAGATAGTGAAATTCCTATCTACGATAATCTTTTTGTAGATATAGGAGATAAGCAAGATATTTTGGCAAATCTTTCTACCTTTTCTTCCCATATAAAAAATATATCAGATATTTTAAAAAAAGCCACGAAAAACTCCTTAGTTTTAATAGATGAACTTGGGACAGGAACAGATCCTATTGAGGGAGCGGCTTTAGGTATAGGTATTTTAAAATACTTGCAGGAAAGGAAAGTATCTTGTGTTATAACTACTCACTACTCTCCTATAAAGCTCTTTGCATTAAAATCCGAATATTTTGATACAGCAAGTGTAGCTTTTGATGAAAAAACTTTAAAACCTTTATATAAGCTCATATATAACACTATTGGAGAATCTTACGCTTTTCATATTGCAAAAAGATTTGGTATTCCAGAAAAAGTTTTAGAGTATGCAAGGCAGTTTTTAGAAAAGGAAGAAGGTTTAAAAGATATTAAGTCTTTGGGAAAAAAGCTTGAAAGTTTAATTTATGAATATGAAAGTTATAAGGAAGATCTTAGGAAAAAAGAAAAAGAGCTTAAAAAATTAGAAGAAAAATTAAAGGAAAAGGAAAAACTTTTAAAAGAAGAAAAAATAAAGGAGCTAGATAAGCTTATAAAAGAACTTCGTCAAAAAAGACATTTAACAAAAAAGGAAGAAGAAAAAATTAAAAAGGAAATTGAAAAATTTGAAGAAAAGGAAAGTGTAAAATACTCTTTTAAAGTGGGGGATAAGGTTAGAGATAAACTTAGCTTAAAAACTGGAACCATTATAGATATTAATGAAAAGAAAAAAATTGCTACAGTAAGCTTTGGAAATATAAAAATGAAAGTAAAATTTTCTCAGCTTGAGCCTATTTTAGGAAAAACTTCTTTAGATATGGAAAAGGTAGAAGTTGTATCTAACGTTAAACCTCCTCCCTTTGAACTTAAACTTTTAGGAAAAAGAGTTTCTGAAGCTTTAACCGAGCTAGAAACTTACTTAGATAAAGCATCTTTAGCAGGTTTAGAAAAAGTAAGAATTGTTCATGGTCTTGGAACCGGAGCTTTAAAAGAGGCTATCTGGGAATACTTAAAATCTTCTCCCTATGTAAAAAAATTTTACTCAGCTCCTCCTCATCAAGGAGGAAATGGAGTTACGATTGTGGAGTTAAGGTAATTATTATTTTTACTTTGCCCTATATATTAATAACCTAGAAGCTTTTAACAATTAAAAATATAAAAATTAAAGACAGTAGAAAATAGAATGCTTGTAGAAGACGAAAAAATAGATAAAAAGGAAAAATTACTTTCTTTAGTTAAAAACGCTATTTACAAAGCAAAAATATATCCAAAATGGAATAAAGTTCATTTTCCGGGAAAATATAAAAAGTTTTTAAATAATATAAGCGATGAGCATCTTAATGATTTAAAAAATAATAATTATGTAGATAATCGGCTCTTCCATTTTTTTAAAAGAAAGTACATAAATAAAAAGAAATTTTTAAGTCACCCCTATGAACTTGATATATACTTTAATAAGCTTTTAGATGATAAAAATGCTCTTGTGTATTATTTTTCTTTTAATAGAATCATAAGAATAAATATTACAAATTTTTTACTTTTTGGGATTTTGGAAATAGATGGAACTAGAGTTTCTTTAATTTTCCCAGATAATTCTCTTGCTGTTTTTGAATGTTTAAAAAGATGGAATTCTAAGTTTTTAGGAAAATTAGAATGTTTCTTAGAGGTTTAGTATGTTAAAAGTTTTATATACGTGCTTTTTTTTACTTTTTTCCTTATCTTTATCTTCAGAACTTACTTATAAAATTCCCTCTTCTTTATTTTTAAAAAAAATAAAACTTATTTTAGAAAAAAAATTAAATTCTCAGGGCTTTAAAGATAAAAAGTATAAAATTACTACTCTTTTCTTTTCTCTGCCAGAAAATGTTTTTCTTCCAATAGACTATAAAATAGATATTCAATTTTTGGATAATTTATCTAAAAATTGTAAAAATGTAAAGCTAAGGATTTATATTCCTTTAGGAAATAAAACTTTTTCAATATATGAGGGAGTAGTTTGTTATAAAACATTTATTAAAGCTTATGCTGCAAAGACATATATAAAGAAGGGTGAAATAATAAGTAAAGATATGATAAAGCCTACTTATGTTTCAGATATCCAAAAAAATTTTGTAGTAACAAATATTACTCAGATAATAGGAAAGGTAGCAAAAGTAAATATTTATCCAAATCAGATTATATATAAATATTTTTTAGAAAAACCAAAACTTGTAAAAAGAGGAGAAAAACTTATTTTAATTGCCTATAACAATGGAATTTTGGTAGAACTTGAAGTTTTAGCTTTAAGTTCGGGAGGAAGGGGAGACTATATTTTTGTTAAAAATCTATCAAGTGGGAAAGTTTTAAAGTGTAAAATAATAGGTAAAGGGATATGTTTATATACTAATTCCTTTTAAAGCCTTTAAAAGGAGGAAACAAATGAAACTTTTTGTAGATAGATTTCACGCTGGAAAATTACTTGCAGAGAAATTAAAGGATTTAATAGCTTCTAAATATTTAGAAGATTATAAAAAGGATAATATAGTAGTTTTAGGCATTCCAAGAGGTGGAGTAGAAGTAGCTTATGTTATAGCAAAAGAATTTGATTTACCTTTAAGAGTTATTATTCCAAGAAAAATAGGGGCTCCTTTTAATGAAGAATTTGCAATAGGAGCTGTAACCGAAGATGGAGAGGTTCTTTTAAATACAGAAGCTATGCTTGTTTATAACATTCCAAAGGAATATCTTATAAAAAAAGTTAAGGAAGAAATGGGAGAAATAAAAAAAAGAAAGGAACTTTACCAAGGTTTTAAAGAAGAAATTCCCTTAAAAGATAAGGTAGTTATTTTAGTAGATGATGGAATAGCCACAGGTCTTACTGTAAAAGCTGCTTTAAACTATATAAAAAAACAAAATCCTAAAGCTATTATTCTGGCTGTTCCGGTTTTACCTGCAGATAGAGTTGAAACTTTTAAAAAACTTGTAGATGACTTAGTTTATGTTGAAGCTCCTATAGATTTCTGGGCAGTAGGGCAATTTTATCAAAGCTTTCCTCAAACTTCCCATGAAACTGTAATTCGCCTTTTAAAAGATACAAGATAAAAGGGAAGGTATAAAATGTTTAAAACTCAAATAATAAGCTTAAATATTTTCAATAAGACTTTATATCTAAAACTTGAATATCAAAATATTGCGGGCTCTATAAAAGATAGGGTTGCTTATTTTATTTTAGGAATTTTAAAAAAGGTAGGAAAAGTAGATAAAAATACTATTGTATGTGAAGCTACAAGTGGAAATACAGGTATTGGGATTGCAAGTTTTTGTGCTAAAAATAAAATACCTTCTTTAATCTTTTTACCGGAAAATACGTCTTTAGAAAAGATAAAAATTTTAAAGCTTTTTGGAGCAAATTTAGTACTAACTCCTAAAGAAATAGGTTTAGCTGGTAGTTTAAGACTTTTAAAAGCATTTTTAAAAAACGAGTTTTTAATTATAGATAATACCTTAGTTTCAAAAAGAGATAAAAATTTATATGGAAAATTAATAACAAATATAGAACCAAAGAAATTCTATTTTTTTAAAAAGTATTTTTTTAATCAATTTGAAAATCCCTTAAATTGGATTTGTCACTATAAGACTACAGCAAGGGAAATTTTGGAATTTTTAGAAGAAGAAAAAAAGAAAAAAATAAATATAGATGCTTTTGGATGTGGAGTAGGAACTGGGGGGAGTATTTACGGAATATCTAAAGCTTTAAAAGAAAAATATAAGACTATAAAAATATTTTCTGTTTTACCTAAAGAGTATCCTCATGATATTGAGGGTATAGGTCCTAATTTTGAACCTCTTTTTTATAGAAAATTAAAAGAAGAAAATCTTTTGGATGAGGAAATTAAACTTTCTACTTTAGAGGTTAAATCCTTTCTAAAAGATTTTATTAAACATACCGGTATCCCAATTGGACTTTCAGCTGCGGCAAATATTTTAGCTTCTTTGATATTTTTAGATAAGCACAATTTAAATTCAGCTTTAACTTTGGTTCCAGACAATGTTTATAAATACCTAACAAAGATAAGTATTTAGTCGAAAATTAATTAAAAACCTTAATTGTGATTTTTATAGACTTTAAACATTAAGAGGTTTTCTATGCTTGAAGTAAATAAAATAGAAAATATTCCTCAAACAAGCCAGGTAAAAGCAGATCAAAAACAAATTGATGTTAGACAATTTTCTCAAGTTCAAACTCAAAAATATGTAAAAACTACTTATGAAGCCTCTCAAGGAGATATAGCTGGATTTTTACAAAAATACTTTCCAAAAAAAGAATTTGTCGCTATTTTTAAGGGTATAGCTCCAAATGGAAAAGCTATTATTCAACTTGGAAAATATACTTTTGAAGCAAAACTTCTTGCAGCTTTAGATAATATAAAAGAGGGAGATATTTTAGTTTTAAAGGTAAAAAGCTTATCTCCTAGCATAGAGCTTGAGCTTGTAGATGTTATAAAAGAAAGAGAAAGAGTTTTAAGAGATTATTTAAAGTTTACTCTTCTTAATATTCTGGAAGGAAAGGAAAGTTTAGAAGAAGCTATAGGAAAACTGCCTATATATTTTGATCTTTCTAAAGTAGACTTTAAATCCTTAAAAGAAGTTTTAAATCTTTCTCAAATAGAACTTCTAAAAACTTTACTTGAAGAGCACTCCAAAACTTTTTCACCAAAAACAAAAGAAGCTATATATGAACTTTTAAGCTTAATTTTTTTAAATACTATTCAAAATAGACATCTTCAATTTTCTTTACCCATAGGAGAAGATGCATCTTTAGATCTGCATTTTTACAAGGAAGGTGAAAAATACCGTTTTGTTATGGATTTTTTAATAAAAGATGCTTTTTTAAAGATAGAAGGTATTCTATTTTTAAAAGATATTTATCTATTAATAAAAACAAACTCTAAAGAGTTTAAACAGATTTTAGAAAAAACAAAACATGAGTTAGTAGCTTTACTTACAAAGGAAGGTCTTAAGGTAAATAGCATTAATATTTATTTAGAAAAAGAAATTCAAAAAGAAAAACCTTTAAATTATATTCAACTTTCGGAAGGAATTTTAGTAGATGAGGAAGTTTAAATAGGAAGGGGGGCAAAACAATGCCCCCCGATTACATCTATTTTATAGTTTTTGCAAATTTAATAACCCAGTCGGAAGCAACTTCAAAGTAGTGAAGATCCTTAACTTTAATATATTTAACATAATCATTATGCATTACATTATCATTATATTTTATCTTGAGACCTGTTTTAACTGCAATTTCAGACTTTGCATCTTTAACTTTATTTTTGACACCATCTTTATCATCTCTTACTATCCATTGCTCATAATCATATAATTCTCTATCTCTATATTCGTCATTCCAGTGGCTATATTGGAAAGTAAAGTATGGAGTTGCTGGTTTATAAAGAAGTTTTAAAGGTTTTTTAGCAGAAATAGAAGTTGCTACAGTATAAACTTTCGCCTTATTATCGGAAGTATCAGAGCTATAAGAACCTTGAACTTCTAAATTAACAGCTTGAACAGCTTTTGTTCCTAAATAAGCATAAAGTAAGTAAGCATTGTTATCATCTCCATTTTTTCTTAAATAATCTAATGCTAAAGCTGCATTAACTACTCCTAAGTTTCCTAAAACCCCTACTTCGAAAGCTTTAGCTACAGGAGTATTTGTATCCTCTTTAGTATTAGTATTTATTACAGTTCCTTGAATAGTAATAGGATTTAAGTTAAGTCCTAAAGTAACTCCAGTTACTTTTTTTGGAGCCAAGGCAGTAGAATTAACACTATATACATCAGTTATACTAAAGTCATATACATCTAAAATGTTTGGTTGCTTACCAATAATCATATAAACTGGAGTTCCTAAGAGTTTTTTAACTTTTAAAAGAGCAACCCCAACTCCTACATTCCCTTCTTCGTCCTTATATTTTGTAATTAACACTAATTTTCCAGTTACATCGTTGTCATTGTAAATTAAAAATGCTTTAGTGTCTTTTCCAAAGTCTACATCATAAACAAGTCTTGGATTTTCAACATTGTTATCTTTGTATTTGATGTAAGGATTGATTTGGGCACCTATAGTTAAGCTACCGGCATATGCAGTACCCATAAAAGCTGCAGTAACTAATGTAGATAATAATTTTTTCATCATTTTAATCCTCCTTTTTATTTTTAATCTATTTTAACATTTTAAATTTTTAAGAACCGTCTTTATATAATATTCTTCGATACATATTCCAATATTTTTAATTTTTATTTTAACATTTTATACCAAAATTTTTGAAAAATCAAAGTTCCAATTATAATATTATAGTTTTTACATAAAATTTCAAGAGTTTTAAAATGAATTAATAGCACTTACTTTTCTGTTTAAGGAAAATATGTTTTTATACTCATAAGCTTCTCTCGTAAAAATTTACGTGCGATTCTTTTGATAAATTTTGTAGGAAGGATTTAAGATCTCAAGTACAGAATGTAGAAAATATATTTCTAATTAGTGCGAAAAAATGGAAAATTAAGAAATGGAAAATAAGAGCATTTATGTAAAAATTATAAAATGAATTTTATTTGGAACTACTACAAAAAATTAAGTAAGTACGGGATTTTAATCAGAAGCCAGTAAGTTTATCAGCTTTACCAATATTATCATTTTTAACTTCTTTTTGCTTAATAATTTTTTGTAATAGGTAAACTTTTAACGGATAAAAAGATTTCAGGTGACAGGTAAAAGAAAGTATATCCTAGCAAAAGCTTTAATAAAAAATCTTTACTTAGCGATAGAACCTTTTGAAAAGAAATAGAAAGAAATTGAGCCATTATTTATGGTCTGTTATCCAAATTTTTCAAAGAGCGCTTGGAGGTGTAATAAAAATTACACGATTTTTGAGATACTCCTCACTTCTTGAAAAGCTTTCTAACTTTTATTTCTTTTGGAAATTTACTCAAAAATTACAGTTTTATTGTTATATACCAAAATTTTGTTTTCAAGATGCCATTTAACGGCCCGAGCTAAAACTAGTTTTTCTAAATCTTGTCCTTTTTTTATAAAATCTTCTATGGTATCTTTATGAGAAACTCTAATTACATCTTGCTCTATTATAGGCCCTGCATCTAGCTCCTCGGTTACATAGTGAGATGTTGCTCCTATTATTTTTACCCCTCTTTTATAGGCTCTATGATATGGTTTTGCTCCAGGAAAGGCAGGTAAAAATGAATGGTGAATGTTTATTATTTTATTTTCATATTTTTCTACAAAATTTTTTGAAAGAATTTGCATATATCTAGCTAAAATTATTAAATCTACATCTAAGGCTTTTAGAATTTCAAGTTCCTTTTCTTCTTGCTCTAGTTTATTTTCTTTTGTTATGGGAAAGTAAAAGTAGGGTATTCCGTAAAACTTTGCTAAGTTTTCAAAGTCTTTGTGATTGGAAAAAACAGCTACTACTTTTCCCGGTAAATCTCCTGAGGAAAATCTGTATAAAAGATCGTGAAGACAATGTCCAAATTTGGAAACAAAAATAGCTACTTTTGGAATGTAATCTGAAAATTTAATTTCAAAATTCATATTATGCTTTTTTGCTACTTTCTCAAATTCCTCTTTAATTTTTTCCCTTGGAATTTTGAAAGTACTTAAATCCCACTCTACTCGCATTAAAAAGGTTTTTGTATCTTTATCTATATGTTGATCTAAATTTATAATGTTTCCATTATTTTTTGCAATAAAACCAGTTATCTCGTGAACAAGTCCTATTTTATCTGGGGCACTAATAAGTAAAACTGCTCTATTCATAGCTTCCTCAAAAATTATAAAAATAAGGTTTTTTTACTTTTTTCGAAAAAATTTTTTAGGTTTTTAACTTCACTTAGATTACTTATTTTTCAAATATTTATCTATTCCCTTTGCAGCTTTTCTTCCATCTAAAATAGCACATATAACATTATAAGATCCCCTTACTATATCTCCACCAGCAAAAAGACCCGGAATATTTGTCATTTGATTTTCATCTACTACTAAGGTATTCCATTTTTCATGATACTTTATTTTATCCTCTAAGCCTTTTATTATAGTTTTTAAATCTGGCTCTTGGCCAATTGCAAGAACTACATTATCTACATCTACTTCAAATTCCGAGCCTTCTATGGGAATAGGTCTTCTTCTTCCAGAACTATCTGGCTCACCAAGTTTTATTTTTATAAGCTTTACCTTTTTTAACTTTCCATTTTCTCCTATAAACTCTACGGGATTATGAAGCTCCCAAATTTTTACCCCTTCCTCTACAGCCTCTCTTACTTCTTTTTCTCCAGCTGGCATTTCTTTTTGACTTCTTCTATATACAATTATTACCTCTTTTACTCCAAGTCTAACCGCAGTTCTTGCAACATCTACAGCTGTAAAACCACCTCCAACTACAATAAGTTTACTTCCAAGTTCCTTTTTTAAGTTTTCTTGGTCAAATTTTGCTCTAAAAAGAAAATCTAAGGCAAAATATACTCCCTTTAAATCTTCTCCTTTTATACCCATACCATAGGGCTTATTTGCACCTGCTCCTAAAAATACAGCATCATACTTTTCTAAAAGTTCTGAAAGGAGTTTATCCTTTCCAATTTCACATCCGTCTATAAATTTGGCACCTTTTCTTTCTAAAAGATCCATATATTTATCTACTATATTTCTATCCAATCTAAAGTCTGGAATTCCATACTTTGGAACTCCTCCTAAAATTCCTTTATATTTTTCATAAATATCTACTTCATACCCCATACTTAGAAGGTCAAAAGCACAAGCAAAAGAAGCAGGACCTGAACCTACTACTGCAACTTTTTTTCCATTTTTCTCTACATTTTCAAAGTAAGTATCTTTGTATTCTCCCTTTAAAACTGCTTCTATTAATTTATCTCCTACAAAAAATTCTAAAGCCCCAATAGCTACTGGTTCCCCTACCTTATTTAATACACAAGCTCCTTCACATTGCTTTTCATGTTGACAAACTCGTCCACAGATAGAAGGCATTAAGTCTCCTTTTTCCAAAATAAGTTTTCCAGCCTCTAAAAATTTTCCTTCTTTTATAAGCATAATAAACTCTGGAATTGGATTATTTATAGGACAACCCTCTATACAAGTAGGATTTTTACAATTTAAACAGCGGGAAGCCTCTTTAATAGCATCTTCTTCAGAGTAAGGTAAAACACACGGCTTAAAATCCTTTATTCTCTCTTTTGGATCCCGCGTAGGGGGATTAATTCTTTTTTCCACAGCCATAAGTTTATCCTCCTTATTTTTTTATCTATTTTTAGCTAATTTTAAAGATTATTTTTCCATATACCTTACTATCTTTTATACTTTTTACCTTAAAAACCTTCTATCTTAAAAACCCCTTATATTGCTTTATAAAAAAATTTTTACAAAAATTTTACAAAAATTTTTTAACTTTATTTAGTTTTTCCTTAGCTCATTTGTAATCAGTAAAGATACTCTCAAAAGGAGGTATCATATAGAAAACAAAAATTTAAGAGACTTCCAAATATATAAAACACAAAGCTTTCTAGAAAATATTAGAAACGGAAATGAAAGATTTCTTGACGGTTTTATGACAAAAAATTCTGTAAAGAAAAAGACAAATTCTAATAAGAAATACATTTTAAAGCTAATCTTCTATTATATAAGATAAAGTAATTTCTCTTCCACGCCTTAAAACCCTTATATTAATTTCCGAAGAGTCTTTTAATCTCTCAAAAGCGGCAAAACCCTCTTCCATAGAGCGAATGGGATATCCATTAATAGATAAAATAATATCCCCTTTCCTAATTCCCATTTTATATACAAAAGAATTTCTTTTTACTCCAACTACCTTAAATCCCAAAACTTTTCCATTTTTATAGTAAGGCACTACCGCCATTTGATAAAAAATCTTTCCAGAAGAAATAAGATTTATAACCTCTTTTCTTTTTACCCGCCTTACTTTTCCAAAAGATTCACTTTGGCTAGATTTTCTACTAGGACCATTAAAGCTACTTGAATAGCTTTTGGAGCTATAAACTATGCTGTTTTTCATTTTAGAATTATTTGGATTTAAGTTTAAAACTAAAAGAAAATCCTCTCCTGTACAATTAAAAATAACTTTATCTTTATCTATTTTTTTTAATATACAATTTGTAATATTTTCCCCTTGTTTTAAGTAAATAAACTTTTTATCTTTTTCCAAAATGGCATAATATGGATAAAGAATTCCAAAAAGCTTTACATTTTTTAATGTATTTGCAGATATAACTTTACTTTTCTCTTTTTTAACTTCTTTAATATTTTTCTTTATCTGCCTATTTAAAAATGATACTTCAAAATAGTTTCTTAAATATTTAGAGCTAGAAACATTTACTTTTTCCCTAAAAAGACCTTTAAACTTTATACTTTTATAAAGATATATCCCTCCAAAGGATAAAGCTAAAATTAAAAACAAATTAAAAAAAAGAAGGCTTCTATATACCATGAAAACCTCTAGACTATTACTTAATTTTTCTTAAAAAGAAGCTAGCGTGAAAATGATAGCATAATTTAATTTGGTGTTTTTAAAATATTATATTGTTATATTATTATAATAATTAAATACACTTAATAAACTATCCTATAACCTTCCTTGGATAAAGAATTCCTTTTTTTATTTCTCCAATTCCTAAAAATTGTTTATTTTCTTTAGAATAAACCTTAAAAATTCCATCTACACTGCTATTACATATAACTTTATTTCCGTTTAAAAATAGCTTTACATCTTTTTGGGGAAGAAAATAAGATTCAAAAAAAAGAGCTTTATCTATCGGAATTATGTATTTTTCTAAATCTGAAGAAGATAAGCTTAAGACTTTTTCCAAACTTATAGCTTGAGATATGTTTAAATTTCCAATAGATACTCTTCGAAGCTTTCTTAGAATTCCACCTACTTTTAAAGTGTTTCCAATATCTCGGGCTAAGGCTCTTATATAAGTTCCTCCGGATACAAGAGTGTATATACTAAGATAAGGAAAGTTATAACTTAATAAAACTAAATCGTAAACTTCTACTTCTTTTGGATTTAAAATAGGAAATTTTCTTTCCTTTCTAAAAATATCATAAGCTCTTTTACCTTTTATTCTTTTTGCACTTAGCTCAGGTGGATATTGAAGCTGTTTTCCTAAAAATTTTTTTAAGATAGTTTTAACTTCTTTTTCCTTTGGAACTTCATAATTATGAACGTACATAATAGGAGTATCTATATCATAAGAAAAACTAATTTTTCCAAGTTCTATTAAAGCTTGATACCCTTTTTTTTCCTTTTGAAGATACTCTACAAATTTTGTAGCTTTATTTACAGCTATAACTAAAAGCCCACTTGCAAAGGGATCAAGAGTTCCCGTATGCCCTATTTTCTTGAATTTAAATTTTTTTTTAAGTTTATTTAAAACATCAGTTGAAGTTATTTTTTCAGGTTTATCTATTAATAAAAATCCATTTATTTTTTCCATAGCTATCCTCTAGCTTTACATTCAATAAACTAAATTTTTAAAATTTTTATTTAAACATTGAAAGGATTAAAAGCAAAAATAGAATATATTATATCAAGCTATATTTTATTACTTTTATTTCCTAAAAGGTATTATCTATTTATGCTTTATTTTATTGCAGGAGGAAACTATGAGAGATTTTATAGATAGTATATTTTCTCATCCTTCTTTTTCTGTATTTCAAAAACTTCAAAATTTAAATGTTGATTTATATAGAAAACTTTTAGAAAAGGAAATTACTCTTGGAAAACTAGATTTAAAAAAGAACAAAGGTAAAATTCTTTTTATATCTTCAGATGCTTCTACAAGAACTTTAAAATTTGCTAATCCTTTTGAAATTATTCTTCATGTAGTTATATCATTAGCTTTAGATAGTTTAAAAAAAGTTTCAAATATAACAAAAGTATATGCATTAAGACCGGGAAAGGATTTGGAAAAAAGTAAACTTTCTTTAATTTTTGATGAGATAGAAAAGTATATAGAGTATCCTATAAAAACTATTTTACAAGAAAAACTTTCCTTCTTAGAGCTTTTATCTTTATATAATAATTTAAAAGAAATAAAAAGTATTGATAATTTTGAGGATATCCTTGCCCTTTCAGATGGTTCTTATGAAGTGAATGTAAAAAGGGCTTTGCTTTTTCTTGTTAGAAAGGAAAAAGTAGATAAATATTTATCTTCTGAAAATTTAACGGATATAGAGAAATATCATAAAAAACTTATTTTTGATGATATAGATAAGGAAATTTTAGCTAAAATGGAAAATAATTTTTCCACTTTTTTAAAAAATACAATTTTTACACCTAAAAAAATATCATCGTTCTATCTAAGCTTTTACCTTAAAAATCATATAAAAGAAGATAAAAACCTTTTTGATGGAGATACTCCCCTTTTAGATGATGTATCTTTAGCAAATTTAATATTAGATGAAGAGGAGTATTTAATTTTAAGGCTTCCTTACAAAGAAATAGAAAGTAAATTTTATATGCATGTTTTAAAAAACAAGGCCCGTGAACTTAACATTTCCCTTGACCTGTTTCGCATATTCTTTAAAACAAAACAAAAAGTTTTTATTTTTGAAACTCCAAATAAAAATATAATTTCTAATATAAAAAATTTTTTAACAAATATAAAACCCTTCCTAGAAGAAGATGGAGAAGTATATCCCATAAAACTTGCAGATAGATTTTCAAGGGATTTAAGTAAAAAGTTAATAAAAGCTTTATCTTATAATCTAAAATCTATAATCTTTGGACTTAACTATAGAGAACATGATACGGATTATTAAAAAACGCTAATTATAACTATAGCTACAGAGTAGTTTTTCTCATGGGAAATGCTAAAATCAAAAGATAGCTTTATATTCTTTTTTTCTAAGACTTTTCTTAATCTTTCAGAAAATTCTACTTTTAAATTTTTTCCTCCGTCTATTATTTTAATATCAGAAAAATATATCTCTATATTTAACTTAGAAAAAGCTTTTATAAAAGCCTCTTTTAAAGCAAAACGTGCTCCTATACATCCATAAAGCTCGCCTTTTCTTTTTTCAAAGCAATAATTTAATTTCTCAGGAAAAACTTTTTTTAAAAACCTATCCAAATTTTTTATATTTTCTATTCTTCTATTTTCTACTATATCTATCCCAGTAAAAATTTGCATTGCTTAATACCTATTTTAAATCTTTACTTTATGGTATTTAAAATTTAAAAGTACTACAATAACACTTAACATATATTTTTCTTTATTCATTTTATAATATTTAGGAAATTACTTCGGAAAATTGTGTAAAGAACATAAAAAATTTTTGATTTTCAACGTTTAGAGGTCTGATGAAACTTACACGGTTTTTGGAACACTCCCTTTTTAAAGCTTATATATCTCTATAAATTTAAAAAATTTAAAAATTTCATATCCAAAAATATATCTAAATAATATTTATTCAAAATAGTGTTTTATTAAGTTATCCATGAAGTGTGTATTATGTAACCATTATATTTATTTATTTTTAGTTTGACTGAAATAATTAGAAGGCTATATTATTTTCTGAAAAACTATAAGAAAAACTTTATTTTAAGAGAGGTTGAGAAAATGCGTTTACCAGTAATATCTATAGTAGGAAGACCTAATGTAGGAAAATCGTCTTTATTTAATAGATTAATTTCCAAAAGAGCTGCTATTATTGATAATACTCCCGGAGTTACTAGAGATAGAATTATAAAGGAAGCTGATATCTTAGATCACAAAGTTTTACTTGTAGATACAGGTGGAATTGACAATAAAGATACTAAAGATGAAATTGCAAAAAAGGTAAAGGAGCAAGCTCTTAGAGCGATAGATGAATCGGATTTAATTTTGTTTGTAGTAGATGGTCAAACAGGTCTCACAGACTTAGATAAAGATGTTGCAAAAATTTTAAGAAAAAAAGGAGCTGACAAGGTAATTTTACTTGTAAACAAAATAGATGAACCTTTTATGGAAGATTTAGTTTATGAATTTTATAAACTTGGTTTTAAGGAAGTTATTCCAATTTCTACTATTCATAATCTTGGAATCGAAACTTTAAAAGAAAAAATTTTAGAAAAACTTCCAAAAGAACTTAAAGAGTATGCAAAGAAAGTTTATGAAGAAGAGGAAAAACAAAAGAAACTTGAAAAGGTAGTTACAGGTGAAGATATAGAAACTTTGGAAAAAATTGAAGATGCTCTTTCAAAAGGAGAGGAATTTGATTTTGAAACAGATTTAGAGGAGAAAGTTGAAAAGAAAAAAGAAGAAAAAGATAAAAAGGAAGTTCCTATAAAAGTTGCTATAGTAGGTAGACCTAATATGGGGAAATCCACTTTACTCAATGCCCTTGCCAAAGATGAAAGGGTTATTGTTTCAAATGTTCCGGGTACTACAAGAGATGCTATAGATACTTTAGTAGAAATAAATGGGAATAAGTTTTTGTTTATTGACACAGCTGGGATAAGAAAAAGAAGCGAAATGAAAGATATTGATTATTATTCTTATTTAAGGGCTTTAGATGCAATTGATAGAGCAGATGTTGTTGTAGTTGTTACAGATGGAAAGCAGGGAATTACAACAAAAGATGCAAAAATTATAGGTTTAGCTTTAGAAAAACACAAGCCTATTATAATTGCCGTTAATAAAACCGATCTTTTAAATTCCCAAAAAGAATGGGAAAAATTAGAAGATTCTATTGATCTTAACTTAGATTTTATAAAACATGCTCCAAAGGTATTTATCTCAGCAAAGGAAGGAAAAAACTTAGATGAGCTTATAAGAAAAATAAAAGAGGTTTATAAACAGGCTAATACAAAAGTTAAAACCTCTAAATTTAACAAAATCCTTTGGGATATTCAAAAGGCAGTTTATCCCCCAACTTACCGTGGAAAACCTATAAAACTTTATTATGGAACTCAAATTAAGAAAAATCCTCCTACCTTTTTAATATTTACTAACTATCCAGAAGGTATTCCAAAATCTTATATTAGATATTTAGAAAACAAACTTAGAGAACATTTAGGATTAAAAAATGTTCCTATTCGCCTTATTTTTAGAAAAAGACATTAATTGAATGTTAAAATTGTTCTAAAAACTTAAAGGGGGAAAATATGGGATATAAAGTGGCCATTTTGGGAGCTACTGGGGCTGTTGGAAGGGAAATGCTTAAATATCTAGAGGAAGTAAATTTTCCCGTAGATGATATAAAACTTCTTGCCTCTAAAAGAAGTGCAGGGAAAATAATGGAATTTAAAGGGGAAAAAATAAAAGTTGAAGAAGTAAAAGAAGATAGTTTTAAAAATGTAGATATAGCTCTTTTTTCTGCTGGAGCTTCAAGAAGTAAAGAGTGGGCTCCTATTGCGGTAAAAAGTGGAGCTATAGTTATAGATAATTCTTCAGCTTTCAGAATGGATAAAGATGTTCCCCTTGTAGTTCCTGAAGTAAATGAGGAAGATTTAAAGTGGCACAAAGGAATAATTGCAAATCCAAATTGTTCTACTATTCAAATGGTTGTAGCTTTAAAACCAATTTATGATTTATCTCGCATTAAAAAAGTTATAGTTTCTACCTACCAAGCTGTATCTGGAGCTGGTTTAAATGCTATAAAAGAGCTTGTAGATCAAACGGAATTTGTTATAGATATTTATAAAGCCTATAAAGATAAGCTTGAGGATTTTAAATATATTCCTTATAAAAATCTGCCCTATGCAAAAGAAGTTTTGAAACCTAAAAAAATTCCTCGTCAAATTGCTTTTAACTGTGTTCCTCATATAGATATTTTTATGGACCAAAACTATACAAAGGAAGAATGGAAAATGGTTAAGGAAACGAAAAAAATTATGCATGACGAAGAAATAAGTGTATGTGCAACTTGTGTTCGAGTTCCGGTATTTATAGGACATAGCGAAAGTATCTATATTGAAACTGAAAAAGCTTTATCTTTAGAGGAGATTTATAAAGCTTTGGAAAATGCCCCTGGAGTAAAACTTTATAAAGATCCAACTACTTATCCAACTCCCGTAGATGTAGAAGGAGAAAATAAAGTTTTAATTGGAAGAATAAGAAAAGATTTAGATAATGATAAAGCATATACTATGTGGGTTGTAGGAGATAATTTAAGAAAAGGAGCTGCTCAAAATGCAGTTCAAATTGCTGAAAGTTTAATAAAACTTGGTCTTATTTAAAAATTAAGGCTCTTGATTTTATTTTGTAAATATAAAATTAATACTATAGATAGTTTATTGCTTTAGGGGGTGGAAAATGGCAAAATTAACTTTTATAGGACATGCGGCTTGGGCTATTGAAGGAAATAATTTAAAAGGTTTAATAGATCCATTTTTTGATGGAAATCCTCAAGCTGCATTTAAAAAGGATGATTTTTTAGATGTTAACTATATTTTTGTTACTCATGGACACGGAGATCATCTTGGGGACACTGTATATATAGCTCAAAAAAGCAAAGCTACTGTAATTGCATGTTTTGAAATTACTCTTTATCTTGATAAATTTGGAATAAATACTCATAAAATGCATGTCGGAGGAAAATATAAGTTTCCCTTTGGAAATGTAAAACTTGTTCCGGCAGTTCATGGAAATTCTATTGTTACTCAAAACGGTGAAGTTATTTATGGGGGAATGCCATATGGTTTTATTATAGAAGTAGATGGTAAGAAGATTTATCATGCTGGAGATACAGGTCTTACTATGGATATGGCTCTTTTAGAAAAAGAAAATATAGATGTAGCTCTTTTACCAATAGGTGGAAACTTTACTATGGACGTAGAAGATGCAATTAGAGCGGTGGAGCTTATTAAACCAAAGCTTGCTATTCCAATGCATTATAATACTTGGCCTTTAATTGAAGCAGATCCAACAAAATTTGTAGAAGGTTGTAAGAAAGTGGGCGTAGAAGCCTTAATTCTTAATCCTGGAGAAAGTGTAGAAATTTAAGTTTTTAAAACTTAAAAATCAATAAAAATCTAAAATGAGGAAAAAGATGAAAAAAAGAATAGAAGCTATAGTTCGTGGTAAAGTTCAAGGGGTGGGTTATAGATATTATACTGTTCAAAAAGCTGCTAAGTATGGTCTTAAAGGATTTGTTAGAAATCTTCAAGATGGAACTGTAAAAGTTGTAGCTGAAGGTGAAGAAGAAAAATTAAAACAATTTTTGAAAGATCTTTATCAAGGTCCTCCTCTTGCTATAGTAGATGATATTAGTGTTAAATGGCTTGAACCAAAAAATGATTTTGACAGTTTTGAGATAAGATATTAGACTTACCTTAAGGGGGCTTTTTTAGCCCCCTTTCTTCTAGTAAAACCAATAAATACTTAAATACGTAACAATTAGGATATAAAGTGGAAACTTTTGATAAAAGAAAAAAGTTTAAAGCTATTTTAAAAAAAAATCCTCTTTACATAATCCTTATAAAAAAACTCAAAAAATACTATCAAAAAAAATATTTTTTTTATCTATCCCACGATAAAGATAAAGCTTATCTATATCTTGCTGCTCTTGAGAGTTTAAAAGCTTTTTTAAAAGGGGAAATTCCTATTGGATGTGTTTTAGTTTCTCCAGAAGGAAAAATTTTTAAAGCTCACAATTTAAAAGAGACTTTAAAAAAACCTTATGCCCATGCGGAAATTTTAGCTATAAAGAAAGCTTGTAATTACTATAAAACTTGGTATTTGAAAGATTTTAAAATATACGTAACCTTAGAACCATGTCTTATGTGTTTTGGATGTATTTTAGAGTCAAGGATAAAGCATATCTATTTTGGATACAAAGAAAAAAAGTATGGTTTTAGTAATTTTATAAATTTCCAAAATTTTTTTCCGAAAATCCATATTAAAAATTTTAATCTTTCCGATATTATTATTCCCATAAAAATTTTTTTTAAATTATTACGAAAAAGGTAATAATTTTAGTTTTTAAAATGATATAATTACTTTTGTTGATTAATTTAAAATAATTGAGGGGGACTATTAAAAATATGGATAAATTTAAAGGGAATAACGATTTTACGCTTGGGGCAGAACTTGAGCTGCAAATTGTAAATAGAGAAACTTTAAACTTAACTCCAAAAAGCAAAATTATTTTAGAAAATATTTCTTCAAAGTATAAAGACTATGTTCAACCGGAATTTTTGCAATCTATGATAGAGGTTATTACTCCACCTTTTAATACACCCGGAGAGCTTGTTTCCTTTTTAAAAGAATTGCTTTTAGAAATAACAAATATAGGAAAAGATTATAAATTTGATGTTTTAGCTTTAGGAACAACTCCTACTAAAATTCCTAAAAACATAAAAATTACAGAAGATGAGAGATATAAAAAGCTTCTAGAGGAATTTCAAATAGTTTTAAGAAGGTTTTATATATATGGATTTCATGTTCATGTAGGTGTTCCAAACGAAGATGTAGCTATAAGAGTTTATAATGCTTTAATAAATTATCTTCCTTGTATTTTAGCTATATCAAATTCTTCTCCATTTTTTGAAGGAGAGTATACTGGTTTACAATCCTACAGAGTAAAAATTTTCGAGCAACTTCCAAGAGCAGATATCCCCCAGTATTTTAACTCCTACGAAGAATTTAAAGAATTATACTACATTCTTAAAACCTCTGGAACTATAGAAAAATATAAAGATATTTGGTGGGATGTAAGAATAAGACCTGATTTTGGCACAGTAGAAGTAAGAATAGCGGATGCTAATCCTGACTTTAATAGACTTGAGCTTATTTTAGCTTTAATTCAAGGATTAGCTTACTACTACAGCGATAAAGATATAAATAAGGAATATTATCAAATACTTAAACAAAATAAATGGAATGCAGCAAGACATGGATTTAATGGAAAGTTTATCTTATCTAATTTAAATTCTAAAGTAGGAGAAGTATGTTTGGATTTAATAAAACTTCTTTATTATCAAGATATTTTTAAAAAGTTTGAAGTGAAAAAATATAAAACCTTTGAAAATATAATTTCGGATAGAACTCTTGCTGAAAAGATGATAAGAAAATATCAAAATACCGCAAATATTAAACAAGTAATGAAAATGGGATTGTTTAAAATTTAGAGATGGCGATATTTTAAGATCCTACCATAAAGGAAAAACTACTATTTAGGTAAAATAAGTATAGTTCTTACTTCTTCTAGAATATATCCGGTTAAGGATTCAAAAAATTTCCTAATAGCATAGGCATCATTAAACTATTGTAGTTAACTTAAATATATTTTCAATTTAAAAGAAACTTCAAATTTGCTTTTTAACATTATGAAAATAGATTTATTATTTAGTTAAAATTGTTGGAGGGTTTTAATGTGAATCTTTTAAAAGAAAAAGAAATTACTTTGCTTTCTCCGGCAAAAAATTTAAAGTGTGCTGTTAGTGCTTTTGAGTTTGGAGCAGATGCAATTTATTTTGGAATAGGGAAATTTAATGCAAGAGCTCAAGGAGAAAACTTTAACTTTGAAGATTTAAGAAAACTTTTAAGTTATAAATTGGAAAAAAATAAAAAAATATATTTAACTTTAAATACCTTAATAAAAAATATAGAAATAGATACTATTTTAGAATTTTTAGAAAATATAAAACAATTTCCCATAGATGGGATTATAGTTCAGGATTTGGGACTGGCAAAAATAATAAAAGAATTTTATCCTCAATTTGAATTACATGCCTCTACTCAGATGGCAGTTACCAATTTAGATGGAGCTTTATTTTTGGAGGACCTAGGTTTTAAACAGGTAGTTTTAGCTAGAGAGCTTTCTTTAAAAGAAATAGAAAAAATAAAAAGTAAAACTTCTTTAAAACTTGAAGTTTTCATTCACGGAGCTATGTGCTATAGCGTTTCAGGGATGTGTTTAGCTTCATCTATTTTAGGAGGTTCTTCTGGAAATAGAGGATTATGTTCTCAAGTTTGTCGTATGAAGTTTTATTTTGAAGGCGAAAAAAAGAAGTTTTGGGGATATCCCTTTAATATGAAGGATTTATGGACAATAGATATTTTAAAAGATATTTTACCACTGGTTGATACTTTAAAGATTGAAGGGCGTTTGAAAGACGAGTATTATGTTGCAGTAAATACTTATATCTATAGAAAAATAATTGATAGTATTTTAAAAAATAATCCTATAAAAGAAGATGAACTTGAATATTTAAGACAGCTTTCAAAATGCGTATTTTCTCGAGAAAAATGGTTAGGATACTATAAAAATCCTTCTCCAAAAGATAATATAAATCCAAATTATCCGGGTAATATAGGTCTTTTTATAGGAAAAATAAGAGATTTATTTTTAAAAAGAAAAAAAGGACATATAAAGATATTTCTAAGAAAAGATTTAAAAATACCTATATATCCCTATGATACCTTTCAAATATTTTTTAAAACTCAAAAAGATAAAAATGTTTTAATTCAAATTAAGAAAGTAAAAGTAAAAAGTAATATTCTTGAAGCAAGAGTAATAAATTCATCCTTAGAAAATTTAGATATTAAAGATATAGATAATAAAGTTTACTTAATAAATTCTGGATACGTAAAAAAGAAGTTTTCTATTAAGCTTCCTAATATCAAGCCTCATAAGGAAAAGTATAAGATAAAACTTTTTATAGATGAAGATAGAAATGAAATAAAGTTAAAATGGAAAAATTTTATTTTTAAGAAAAATCTAAATCTTGAGAAGCCTCAAAAATTTATAACAACAAAAAATGATATAAAAGAGATTTTTGAAAAAAGCCCTTATCCATTTTCCTTTAAGGTTGAAAATATAAGTTACAATGAAAAATATTTTATACCTAAATCTATCTTATCTAAGCTGAAAAAAGAATTTTATGAAAAATTTTACAAACTATTAGAAAAAGAAAAGGAGAATAATATAAAAATTATAAAACAAAATATTTTTAATGAAGAATATAAAAAGATAGCTAATGCTTTTAATATAAATAGAATTATTGTATTTAGCTATTTAAACTTTAAATCCATTTTAAATTTAATAGAGGAAAAATATTTCAGAAAAACAGATTTACTTGTTTATAAAATTATTTCTTTAAAACATTTAAAAGAAGATATAGAAAATTTAAAAAGAATAAAAAATATCCAAAAAATATATCCAAATATAAAATTTGGATTTAGCTTACCTTTAGCTATTTTTGAAAATGAAAGACCTATTTTTGAAAGTTTTATTAAGGAAAATAGAAGTTTTATTCCAAATATACTTTTAATTAATCATTTTTGGGAAATAAAATTATTTGAAAAATACTTTGAAAATTATTTTGTATACTTAGATAGCTTTTGTTATATTTTAAATAAATCAACATATAACTTATATAAAGAATATTTAAAAAGTAAATTTTTAAACTTTGTTTATTCCTATGAAGATGATATGGAAAATATTTTAAAGTTTCCCTTTGGATTTTTAACTATATACTCAGATATTCCCCTGTTTATTTCTAGAACATGTATAAAGAGGGTTTTTGATAGTTGTAATCTAAAAGCTAAAAAAGAGAGTATAGTTTGTAAAGATATTTTTCTAAAAAAGAAACATCTAAAAAAGGAAATTTATGAAACTTTTACAGGGAGGATGTTTGATTGTAAATTTTATTTATTTTGGAAAATTCCACTTAATTTAAATTCTATAAAACCCTTTTTAAAGGATAAAGGATTATTAAAAGA
>Ga0256838_1000470_pt1 | contig 24954 bp, 28 predicted proteins | sample 4571419metaG_FD_185978 | JGI IMG/M metagenome (GOLD analysis project Ga0256838, IMG submission 185978) | Hydrothermal vent microbial communities from Guaymas Basin, Mexico - 4571-419 | ecosystem: Environmental > Aquatic > Marine > Hydrothermal vents | place: Mexico: Guaymas Basin | collected...
GTATCACATTGGCAACCGTTATGTATTCTATATTTAAAAACTTGCCTGTGCCTCAAGATATTGCCATGACAGGTGAAATTACACTGAGGGGTAAGGTATTACCTATTGGGGGGTTGAAGGAGAAGTTGCTTGCAGCACATAGAGGGGGGATTAAAAAGGTAATCATTCCTAAAGATAACGCAAAAGACCTTGTAAAGATCCCGGATAGAGTTAAAAAAGACTTGCAGATAGTACCGGTAACGCATATTGATGAGGTAATAAAAGAGGTGTTTTCAAGTGGAAGAAAAAAACCCGGTAAGTAAAAAGCGATTAGTGATATCTATAGTGGGAGTAGCACTAATGTTGCTACTCCTATTTTTTTTAAAGCCACATATTGTATCTGTAGCCGATTTTAGAGGACCAATATGTGCCGCTATTGTGCCAAAAGATGAAACAGAGCTTGTGGGGTCTCTTCGTAGTATTTCTTTTAAAGAGGGTTGGTTATATCTTGCTATATATGGCGATGAAAATGATATTCCACATCTTATAGATAAAGTTCATGCCACTATAGATCCTCAGTGTATTGTGGTTGGTGTTCATAAAGATATACATTATGTTCTATATAATGGTGAAAAAGTGTTTATACTACCCGATGAGAAGAGGGCGCTGTTGCGATATATTTACCAAAGGGGTGAACAAAGTGAAAATATACCCCGTTAGTTTGGGGTGTCCCAAAAACCAAAGCGTGCTTGAAGAAAGGCTTAATATGCTTTGTGATATGGGACATGATGTTGTCTCAGATCCATCTATTGCAGATATTGCCATAGTTAATACATGTACATTTATTGCTCCCGCTACAATAGAATCTATAGAGACAACGATATCGCTAAAAGAGCAGTATCCACACCTGAAGATAGTTTTCACCGGTTGTGTTGTGCAGAGATACGGAAGGGAGAATATTGCTACAGAGATACCAGAAGCCGATATAATCATTGATCCTGATAATTTAGATGAGTGGACAAAGGTATTTTCTCAGTTTCCCAGAGGTGATGTGCTTGATACGGAGGAATATCCTCATATACCATTTACATTGACATTTCCATATGCTTATGTTTATATTGCCAAAGGATGTTCATCTGCCTGTTCTTACTGCACTATACCTTCGTTTAAAGGTCCTCAGCGGGACATAGATGTAGATGTTATCGTTAATAAAGTAAAGAGATTGGAGGAGGCCGGTTATAAAGAGGTTGTTCTTGTGGCACAAGATGTTGCCGCATATGGTATTGAAACGGGACAGAAGAAGTTACCGGCGCTACTGAAGGCTCTTCACGATAATACCAAGAATATTCTATTTAGGTTGCTTTATTTGAACCCAAAATATTTTCGCGACGATTTAATGAGAAAAATATCTATGTTTGAAAGACTCATTCCTTACTTTGACATTCCCGTTCAGCATCTGCATACCGATGTTTTAAAGCTTATGAATAGGGGATATGGATATCCGGAGATTGAGAATCTACTAAATGCTGTTTACAGATATTGGCGTGAGCCAGCTATACGAACAACGCTGATGGTAGGGTTTCCTGGTGAGACTGATGAGCACTTTGAGTTTATGAAAGAAAAAATTGTAAAGCTTCCATTTGATTGGATAGGTGTCTTTCAGTTTATACCTGAAGAAGGTACACCAGCCTATGATATGGTTCAAGTGCCCGATGATGTTAAGCAAAGACGATACGATGAGTTAATAGATGTCGTGTCTTCATATGTAGATAAGAGGGCCTTGAGATGGGTAGGAAAACAGTCTCGCGCCATCGTTACGGAAGTGATATCCCACGATACAGAAGAGGTTATAGATGTTGGCTATCCCATCTTTTGTGCTCCTGAGATAGACAAGGTTATAGAAATTCGCAATGGTGATATAGGCGATATTGGCCAGATAGTAAATGTGTATATAGAAGATTACAGAGATGATGTCTATGTGGCAGAAGTTAGATAAGAGGTTGTATAGCGAAGCCTTGTTTCTAAAAAGACTATTGGTATCAAGGTCTTTAACCATGAGCGTAGCTGAGTCTTGCACCGGTGGCGAAATAACCTCTACACTAACCAAGGTACCAGGAGCTTCGCAGTTTTTTGTTGGTGGTGTGGTTGTATACTGGCCATCTTATAAGATTCATATTGTAGGGGTGCCTAAGAATATTGTAGAAACATATGGTACAGTATCTTACGAAACAGCATATGAGTTGGCTAAGCATATCAGGGTTATTTCTGCTACTAATATTGGATTATCTGTTGTGTGTGTTTTAGGACCCAAGCCAGATGAAAAAGGGCACTCTGTTGGTACTACATATATAGCTGTTGCATATAAAGACGATGTTGTTGTGAGGCGTATGAATGTTGTGCCGAAAACCCGTGTATTTATGAAAAAACTTGTTGCTTTAAAGGCTTTGCGCATCCTGGGTGAGGTGATAGGTGGATGAGATTATTTGTTGGGGTAGAAGTTGATGATGTCGTTAAAAGATATATATACGATGTCTCTATGGCTTTAAAATCCAAACTTGGCCGCATGAGGGCATCGTGGGTAAAGGAGGACAATTACCATATTACTCTTATGTTTATAGGAGAAGTGCCTGAAAAAGATGTTAAGGTTATTGATAATAAACTGAGCACTATAGAAGTGCCGAGGTTTTCTCTTACACTTGATGTGTTAGGTTCGTTTGGAAGTCCACCCCGAGTATTATGGCTGGGAGTAGAAGAGAATGATACATTAAAAGATTTGGCCTTTCAAGTTAATAACTTGTTGGGCGGTGATATGGATAGGTTTCATCCCCATATCACACTGGCTCGTATAAAATATGGAGTGCCCCATAACTTTGCCGAAACGCTAAATGCTACCAAAATACGGAAGGCTACATGGAATGTAGATAGATTTGTCTTATTTAAGAGCACTCTTTCCCGTAGTGGTTCTATCTATACACCCATAAAAACATACGAGTTAAAATGATATAATACCTTTGTATATAAAAATGTTGGAGGTGTGAATTATGGGAGACCTTACAGATAAGAAGGTTAGCAAGTTTATAGAATATGCCCGTAAGAGAAGAGGTAAGGATGTTGTTATGCGCCTTAACGAAGGGGCTCTTGAGAAGACCAAGGTAATCTCAACAGGTGCTTTAAATCTTGATTTGGCCCTTGGCATAGGTGGTATTCCTCAGGGTAGGGTTATAGAGATATATGGTAATGAGGGTAGTGGTAAAACAACACTGGCCCTTCACATAGGTGCAGAGGCCATGAAGAAAGGGCTTCCTGTTTTATACATTGATGCAGAAAATGCTCTTGATCCTCAGTATGCCATGACCATAGGCCTTGATACAGAAAGTGGTAACTTTATTCTCTCTCAGCCTGATGATGCGGAAACGGCTCTTGGACTTATTGAGGATTTTGCCAATGTTGTTGGTGAAGGGCTTGTAGTTGTAGACTCTGTTGCTGCACTGGTTCCCAGACAGGAACTGCAAGGTGATATTGGTGATAGCAATGTTGCCGTATTGGCAAGGCTAATGTCACAATCTCTTAGAAGACTTGCACGCACCATTAAAGAGCGTGAAACGGCCCTTGTGTTTCTCAACCAAATTCGTGAAAAGGTTGGTGTTATGTATGGTAATCCGGAGATAACACCAGGTGGTCGTGCTCTGAAATTCTATTCCTCTGTGCGTATGGAAGTTAGGAGGAAAGAGAGTATCAAGCATGGTACCGATATTATCGGTCATGATATGCGGGTGAAGATTACAAAGAATAAACTATATCCCCCTTACAAAGAGGCTATTGTGCGTATTATCTATGGTAAAGGTATAGATACCATTCATGCGCTGATGGAAGCTGCAATATGGACTGGTGTCATTGAGAGAAACGGTAGTTATTACAGCTTTGGTGGAGAGAGATTGGCCCAGGGCAAAGAGAGCTTGAGAAAAGTGCTTATGGCCGAGAAGACCCTTCGTGAAAAGATTCGTGAGGCTGTGCTTGCCACAGCGGCTGCTTCCCAGGGTCAGCAAGAACAGAGTGAATCCTCCAATGCGTCGTAGGAGAAAACCATGTGATCCCAACGATAAAGAGTATATGCTGAGATATGTGAAAGGCCTTCTGCAAAGAAGGCCTTATCCTATATATGAGTTGAAAAAACGGCTTCTTATGAAGGGATGTAATCCCGATATTGTAGAAGAAGTGATGGTAAAATTAAAAGAAGTTGTTTCAGAAAAACTTCTTAATGAGGAGTTTTTAGAGGCCTTGTATATGGGAGCATGTAGAAAGGGTAAAGGTCCTATGTGGTTTCGTCAAAGAGCACTAATGTCTGGTGTGCCCGAAGACATGATAAACTCGTATATAGATAGTGTCAATTGGAAGGATTCGTTGAGAGTCTGTGTGGATAAGGCAAAGAACAAATATGCTGATGATCTTTATAAAATAAAAGTTTTTTTGTACAGAAATGGCTTTAATGAATCCTTTTGGGACATGGCTATGGAAATGCTAAAGGAGGGATAAATTGTGGCAGGTAATGTTTGGATAGTAATGACATCTTCACTTATTGTGGGTGGTGCTGCTGGTGCCGCCTTTGGATATTACATTGTCAATCAGACATTGAAGAAGAAGGTAGAAGAGGTTCTTGGTGCAGCCCGCACAGAGGCTACATCTATAGTAGAAGAAGCAAAGGCGAAAGCTGAGCAAATAAAGGCTAAAGCTCGTGAAGAGGCTATGCGTATTAGGGAAAAGATGCTTGAGGATATTAATGAGAAGAAGCTGGAGATAGAAAGGCTTAAGGCAAGATTAGAAGCAGAAGAACGTTCACTCCAACAAGAGAAGAGGTATCTTGAAAAACAGGAGAGAGAACTTCAGAAGAGAGCTGAAGCCCTTGAGAGGGACTATGAAAAACGCCTTGCAGATATAGAAAAACGTATAGCTGAGATAGAGAGGATGAAGGCAGAGCTTGAAGAAAGGGAAAAGGCTATAGAGGAGAGAGAACGCATGCTTGAAGATGCCTTTGCCGAGGTTGACAAAAAACTACAGGAAATTGCAGGTATGACCCCAGAGGAAGCGAGAGATATTTTATTTAAAAACTTGGAGGAGGAGCTTGCCTACGATGTAGGTAAGAAAATACAAGAGTTTGAGGAAGACTACAAGGATAGGGCAGAAGATATTGCCCGAAAGATACTACTTACTGTTATGGGCCGTATTGTTACCGATACTGTTCCTGAGGCAACAATCTCTACAGTTGCCATACCCAATGAGGAGATGAAGGGCCGTATTATAGGTAGAGAAGGTAGAAATATTAGGGCCTTTGAGAGTCTTACAGGTGTAGATTTGCTTATAGACGATACTCCCGATGTTGTTGTTATCTCTTCTTTTGACCCTGTTAGGAGAGAGATAGCCCGAAGAACTTTGGAAAAGCTTGTGAAAGATGGTCGTATACATCCGGCTAAGATTGAAGAGTTTTATGAGAAGAGCAAAGAGGAAGTAGAGCAGGAGATGAAAAAACGTGCCGAAGAGGCCCTTACCAAGGTTGGTATTAGGAATATTCATCCTGAACTGAAAAAAATTATTGGAAGGCTGTATTTCAGATATTCTTATGGTCAAAATATTCTTTATCACAGCATTGAAGTGGCCCAGATTGCCGGTTATATTGCTGCAGAGCTGGGGCTTGATGTAGATCTTGCTAAGAGGGCAGCATTCCTTCATGATATAGGTAAAGGTATTGTTGAGCAGGAAGGTTCTCACGCCCTTGTGGGTGCAGAATATGCCCGTAAATATAAAGAGTCTGATATAGTTGTCAATGCAATAGCCTCTCACCACGGTGAGGAACCACAGCTCACCCCATATGCCGTTATTACACAACTTGCTGATGCTGTATCTGCTGCAAGACCTGGTGCTCGTTATGAAAATTATGAGTTCTTTATAAAGAGGCTGAGGGCACTGGAGGAAATAGCAAAGACTGTTAATGGTGTGAAAGACAGTTTTGCCATTCAGGCCGGTAGAGAGCTAAGAATTATTGTTGATCCAGAGGTTATTACCGATGCCGAGGCATATAAGATTGCACGCGATGTTGCACAGCGTGTTGAAGACGAGCTGACATATCCTGGTCAGATAAAGGTAACAGTTATCAGAGAGACAAGGGCGGTGGAATACGCTAAATGAGAATCTTGTTTTTTGGTGATGTTATAGGGGCACCGGGCAGAAAAGTTCTTAGAGATGCTATAGAATATCTTGGCCGTGATGCCGATGTTATTATTGCCAATGGGGAAAATGCCGCCCATGGTTATGGACTAACACCTAAGGTTGTTGAGGAGATACTTGATGCTGGTGTAGACATTATTACCACAGGGGGGCATTTCTACGATCGCAAGGAATGGAAAGAGGTCTTGGATCACTATCCACAGGTGGTTGTGCCGGCAAACTATCCCGGACGGTTTCATAGGGGATATTACATATCCAGCAAGGGGATAGCTGTAATGAATATTCACGGTCAGATATTCGTCAATATCATTTTCCACCATCCGTTTCATACCGCTGATAAGGTTATACAGCAGATAAGAGAAGAGGCCGGTGATATTCCTATACTGTTTGATTTTCACGGTGAGGCAACATCTGAAAAGATGGCCATGGCCTGGTATGTTGATGGTAGAGTATCGGCTGTTGTGGGTACCCATACCCATGTACCTACAGCCGATGAACGAATATTACCCGGAGGTACAGGATATATAACCGATGTAGGTATGTGTGGCTGTATAGATACCGTTATTGGTATGGATAAAGATGCGGCCGTTAAAAGGTTTACAACAGGTATACCCGAGCGTATAGAACCACCAAAGAAATGCGAAAATCTTCGTGCATATGGTGTTTTTATAGAAATCAATGAAGAGGGAAAAGCAACCTCTATGAGGAGGGTAGTGTATGAAGGATAACTTTACCTTTTATGTCCAGACATACGGGTGTCAAATGAATAAAAACGATAGCGAAATGGTTGCGGGTAACCTTCGCCTTATGGGAGGCCGTATGGTTGCCGATATGAAAGATGCCGATGTGGTGCTTATTAATACATGCTCTGTTAGGCAACATGCTGAAGATAGAGCACAGGGAACCATTGGTGCTCTAAAGAAATATGTTAGGGAAAAAGGTACAAAGGTTATTGTTATGGGCTGTATGGCCGAAAATATGGGTCAGAAACTTATGGAAAAGTTCCCTTATCTTCTTGCCGTTGTTGGTCCTAATTACCTTGAGTTTATTCCCGAGATCATTAAGGAAAACAAAAAGGGAGTATATGTGGGGGATAGAGATATCACATTTGAGCTTTATAAAAACGCCGTAAGGTTTGAGTCCCACAGGGCATATATCACTATTGTTAAGGGCTGTGAAAACTTCTGCACATACTGCATTGTGCCTTATACAAGAGGTCATATACAGAGCAGACGTATGGGAGATATTATCAGAGAGGTCAAAATGGCCGTAGAGGCTGGTGCCAAAGAGATACATCTACTTGGTCAGAATGTCAATGAGTGGGGTAAAGAGTGGGGTTATAAAGACCCCAGCTTTGGCGATCTCCTGAGAGAAGTTTCAAAAGTTGAGGGTATAGGGATTATTAGGTACACAACCCCACATCCCAAATACTTTGGTAAAGATCTTGTAGATACCATTGTTGAATTACCTAAGGTGACAAGGTATTTTCACCTTCCTATACAGGCTGGTGATAACGAGGTTCTCAGGCTCATGAATCGTGGTTATACAGTAGAGGAATTTATGGATCTTATAGACTATATCAAAGAAAAGGCTGCAGATAGATATGCCATAGGCACCGATGTTATTGTGGGTTTTCCCGGCGAGACACCAGAAGCCTTTGAGAACACACTAAAAGTGTTTGAAAGGATACGCTTTGATGTAGCCTATATAGCCATGTATTCTCCTCGTCCACACACGGCAGCAGCTTTGCTGACAGATAAGTTTGTCCCTGAAGAGGAAAAAAAGAGGCGCTTTGATGCACTGTATGCCCTTCAGGAAAAGATTGCATGGGAGAAGAATCAGCAATATGTGGGTACTATAGATAGGGTCATGGTAGATAACTATGACGAATCTAAAGGTGCTTATATAGGGCGTGATGATATCAATAAGACCGTAGTATTCACAGCCCGAGAAGGCTATAAGCCTGGTGATATAGTTGATGTCAAGATAGAAAAGGCAAAATCTTGGGTCTTATATGGAAGAGAAATATAGAGGGAAAAGAAAGAAACTGGCCATTAGTATAGTAGGTCTTACCGCTTCAGGTAAGACCTCTTTTCTACATAATGTTCTTGATTTTCTTGTAGCAGAAGGTGTGTCATTCATTACCATTTCCGTAGACAGTGGTGCCGTTTATAAATACCTTGACATTGGCACGGCCAAGCCCACACCAGAAGAGATAGAAAAATACAATTATCGTCTTGTCAATGTTGTTTCTCCCTGTGAGAGATATTCTTTGGCGAGGTTTATCAAAGATACCGATGAGGTTTTGAGACATGCAGATACCGATGTCGTGTTTATTATTGGAGGTACACCTTTGTATTTTTATACCCTTGTTGGAGAAAGTGGTTATGTACCTGTGCAACCAGATAGTGCTATAAGAAATCATTTAAGACAGATTGCAAATGAGCGTGGCAGTAGGTACATTTACAATCTTATGAAGGCTCTTGATCCTATATCTGCTGAGAAGATACATCCCAATGATGTCAAACGCATTATTCGCACCATAGAAATTAATCTTTCTACGGGTAAGATGCGAACATATGCTACCGAATATTACACTTATTTTCAGATGCACTTTTCCGAGCGAAGGTATATTTTGCTTCCACCTCCGGATATTCTTAGAGAACGCATTTATAAAAGAACGCATATGATGTTTCAGATGGGATTTGTTGAAGAAGCGGGTAGAGTAGCGGACTTGTGTCCTCCACCTGCTCCATGGCTTGAAGTATTGGGTTATAAACATGCATACGATGCATACAAGGGACATATTACAGAAGACGATGCTATAAATGAGGTGTTTACCGATACATGGCGTTTTTCTCGTAGACAGCGTACATGGTTTAAAAATGACCAAAAATCACACTTTATCATTACCGAGGAGGATAAGAAACATGCCCAAGATGACATCATCAGATATATTTGCGATTATACAAGAGATAGGTAATCGCAATGTTAGTAAGGTGCTTGATGCCTTTCATAAAGTCAGGCTTACAGAGGCAGACCTTATAGGTTCAACAGGTTATGGCTATGATGACATTGGTCGTGATAAGCTGGAAGATGTTTACGCATATGTATTTGGTGGAGAAGATGCCATTGTCAGGCCCCAGATTACCAGTGCCACTCATGCTATATATCTGGCTTTAAGAGGGGTTGCATCTAAGGATAGTCATGTGCTGTTTTGGGGCACACCATATGATACGGCAATTCCTATTCTTACCGGTAATAGTCCTCATTCTTTAAAAGATAATGTTGCATCGGTAAAAATATTAAACGAGCCTACCGATGACGAGATAAAACATGCAAATATTATCATGATGCAACGATCTGGTGGTTATACGTTCTTTTCGGGCTATAACATAGATACCTTGGCTGAGCGTATAAGGAGAATCAGATCGTTAAATAAGCACGCCATCATTGTCGTTGATAACTGTTATGGTGAGTTTGTAGAGGATAGAGAGCCTCTTCATGTGGGGGCAGATATCGTCATTGGTTCTCTCATAAAAAATCCTGGTGGCACATTGGCTCCAACTGGAGGCTATATTGTGGGTAAAAAGTCCCTTATAGAGGCTATAGCAGACTTTGCCTTTTCACCGGCATTGGGAAAAGAGGTAGGACCAACAGGAGATTTTCTGTGGAGGGCATATCAAGGACTGTTTTTTGCCCCATCATTTGTTGCCGAGGCCTTATGGAGCAAAGCCTATATTCTTGATGTTTTCAAATCGCATGGTGTAGAGGTACTTGATGAGATATATCCCTATAGTGATATTATTATACGAATAAGGCTTGGTAGTGGGAAACTTATGCAGAGATTTGCAGAGGTTATTCAAGGTGCCGGTCCTGTCAATGCACATTTTGCACCTGTGCCTGAGCGACTTCCGGGATACGATCACGATATAATAATGGCAGCGCCATCGTTTGTTTCAGGTGCAAGTTTAGAACTCAGTGCCGATGGGCGATTTGCCGAGCCATATGAAATATATATGCAGCCAGGTGTTAGTCGTTATCATACACTTGTGTATATGAAGAAACTGTTGGAGGTGTTGCACAGTGAAGAGAGTCGTTAGTGGTATGAGACCTACTGGACTTCTACACATTGGTCATCTAAAGGGTGTTATTGAGTCTTGGGTAGAACTTCAGGGAAAGTATGAGACATTTTACTTTGTAGCCGATTGGCATGCATTGTTTAGCAAATATGATAGTGCTTGGGAAGTTAAGGAACATACATATGAGCTTATTGCTATATGGCTTGCCTCTGGTATAGATCCTGACAAATCCACGGTATTTGTGCAGTCTACTGTTGATGAACATCTAAGACTTGCCATGATATTTAGTTCACTAACGCCGGTAGGTTGGTTGGAGAGGAATCCAACCTTAAAAGAGATGGTGCGAGCAGATGATCCCACAGTTAACTATGGTCTCTTAGGATATCCTGTTTTACAGGCTGCTGATATATTGGTGTATAAAGGTGAGCTTGTGCCTGTTGGCAAAGACCAGATACCTCATCTTGAGCTGACAAGGGACATTGCCGGGCGTTTTAATAGGTTTTATGGTGATATCTTCCCCATGCCCAAACCCCTACTGAGGGAATTTCCAGCCGTGCCAGGCACCGATGGTGTGAGAATGAGTAAGAGTAGAGGAAATTATATTTCTATAGTTGAAGATGAGGACACTATAAAAGGTAAGGTAAGACAGATGATTACCGACCCGCAGAAGGTTCGCAAAAATGACCCAGGGCATCCTGAGGTGTGTTCTGTTTTTACCCTTCATAAGGTATTTAAGGAATCCGACGAGGAGATAGAGCAGATAGAAAGAGAGTGCCGTGCTGGTACCCGTGGTTGTGTGGCATGTAAAATGCATCTTGCTGAAAAGATTAATAAGGCTGTAGCACCAATAAGGGAAAAATATAAAGAGTATATGGCAGACAAAAAGAAAATAGACGAAGTTATTGCATCTGGCATGGAAAAGGCCAAGGCAGAGGCTTCTAAGGTGATGCAAGAGGTAGAAGATGCCATGAGGTGGTTTCATATTTAGGGGGGAGAGAAATGATTATAACAATAGACGGTGTTGCCGGTAGTGGTAAAAGCACACTGGGTCGTATGCTTGCCGATAGGCTGGGGCTAACATTCTTTAGCTCTGGCCTTTTATATAGACTGAAAGGATTAATGGCTTCCCGTGGCGAAGAGATTGCCCTTGAAGACCTTGTTAAGACAGGGCGCTTCCGCATAAGGAAAGACGGCGTGTATCTTGATGGTGAGAAAATAGATGATGTACTTCAGAGTGAAGAGGTAGGCAAGTGGGCTGCCAAGGTGGCTAAAGATCCCAGTGTTAGACAGCAGGTTAATGCTACATTGAAGCTACTTGCCGAGGGTGGTAATTTCGTTGTTGATGGTAGGGATATGGGAACAGTGGTGTTTCCTAACGCCAAGGTGAAGTTCTATATTGATGCCGATGTTATGGAAAGAGCCCGCCGTAGGGTTCTTCAATTGGGATTGGAGCCTACTGAAGAAGTGCTAAGAGAGTTTGCAGAGAAAATTGCTGCCAGAGACAAGGCGGATAAAGAAAGAGAAATAGCCCCTTTAAAGCCAGCCGATGATGCCATTATTATTGATACTACAGGTATGACACCTGAAGAGGCTGTAGATATTATGGAAAAACATGTAATGAAGCATGTACCCCGTGTGCCTCTTCAGGCATTTGCCCAGAAAACACTAGGTCCTATATTTCGTGGTTGGTTTCATATTCACTTTGTGGGTCGCTTTCCCAAGGCTGGAAGGTGGCTTATGATATTTAATCATATTAGTAATTGGGATCCCCCTCTTATTGCCGCTGTATCTTATCCAAGACAGATAGAGTATATGGCTAAAAAAGAACTATTCCAAAATTCAATATTAAAGTATCTTTTCTATAAGCTGGGAGCCTTTCCTGTTGATAGAGAAGCGAAAGACATTAGGGCTGTCAGAGAAGCTATTAGACGGCTAAGACAAGAGCGTATAGTTGGACTTGCCCCAGAGGCCCATCGTAGCTATGATGGAAGAATGCTTCCATGGCATCCAGGTGTTTCGTATTTTATTGTCAAAGGTATTACCCCTGTTTTACCTGTTGCTATCAAGGGATTAGAGGGTGGTGTAAAAATTCGCGAATTAATTCTTGCTAAGAGGAGAGTTAGTATTAAAGTAGGAGAACCTGTATATCCCAGAGATTTATATCCTAACAGGGACATGGATAGTGCTTTGCATTTCCTTAGGGAGAAGGTGCAGCAGCTATATGACAGTTTATAAGATTGCTATAGCATTCCCAACAGGACCGTGTTTTGGGGTAGATAGGGCTCTGAAACTAACCCGTGAGGTATTAAAGTACAAGAAACCTGTATATATGCTACATCCAATCATTCATAATCCCCGTGTTGTTAGCGAGTTGGAAAGGCAAGGAGTAGTTGTTTCTCCGCCAGAAAATGTACCTGAGGGAGGCACGGTAATCTTATCGGCCCATGGCACACCTCAGGAGATAAAGAGTCTTTTAAAGGACAAAGGGGCTGATGTTATAGATGCTGTTTGTCCTCTTGTAGAGCATCTTCATAGAAAGGCCAGAGAGATGATAGATGAAGGACGCTTTCTTATCATCGTTGCAGATCCTCATCATCAGGAAACCAGAGCTCTTGTTTCCCATTTACCTGAGGGAAAATATGCTTTCTACAAAGATATAGGTAGTATTCCCCATGGGCAACCTTTAGGTGTCATTTTCCAAACAACATATGAATATGCTAAAGTTCCTGATATTCTAAAAGATATTTATTCCCTTAGCGATGATATTCGTATAGTCAATACGATATGTCCCGCTACAAGAGGTAGACAAGGTGTTATTGATAAGGTAGGGCATAAATATGATTTCATTGTTGTTGTTGGTGGAAAGAATAGTGCCAATACTCGTAGGTTATATGAAAAAGCACTTCGTTATGCCGATGCTATATGGATAGAACAGGCTAAGGATATTAATGTTGAATCTCTTGGTTATCACAGAAATATTCTTATTGTTGGCGGTGCATCAACACCTATAGAGCATCTCATAGAGGTATACCTGCATTTTAAAAAAGTGATACAATAAATATGTCATGAAATATGCATGTATTTATGCAAGGAGGGATGACTTGTGGATTATAAATTTGCAGAACTGACCAAGAGAATGGGGGGAGAAGGTGCATTTGAGGTTCTTGCCAAGGCTCGTGCTATTGAGGCCACTGGCAAAAAGGTGGTTCACTTTGAGATTGGTGAGCCAGATTTTGATACACCAGCCCACATTAAAAAGGCAGCATTTGAGGCACTGGAGAATGGGTATACCCACTATGGTCCCGCACCAGGTCTTCCAGAGGTAAGGACAGCTTTCGCTAATTATGTAGCAACCACAAGAAACACCAAAGTAGACCCTGAGCAGATTGTTATTACTGTTGGTGCAAAGCCTATTATTCTTTACACCATGCTTGCCTTTGTCAATCCAGGTGATGAGGTAATCTATCCCGATCCGGGATATCCTATATACTCTTCTGCTATTCAGTTTGCCGGTGGTGTCCCGAAACCTATCGTTTTAAGGGAGGAGAATGAGTTTAGACTGGATATTGATGAGCTGAAGAGTATGATTACTCCTAAGACCAAGGTTATTATTATTAACACACCTCATAATCCAACAGGTTCTGTGCTTACCAGAGATGATATTAAGAGAATTCTTGAGATTGTTGATGGTACAGATATTATGATTCTTGCCGATGAGCTGTATCACCGTATTTATTTTGAGGGCGAAAAGGCACCATCTTTCTACGAGTTTGATGAGTTTCACAAGAACATTATTCTTATGGAAGGATTCTCAAAGATTTATGCTATGACAGGATGGCGTCTTGGTTATGCGGTTGCCCCCAAACCTGTCGCTAAGGTGTTTTCACAGATTCAAGTTAACATTTATTCTCATGCTCCCACATTTGTTCAGCTGGCCGGTAAGGCTGCATATGAGGGGCCACAGGATCAGCCTAAAGAAATGGTGGCTGAGTTTAAGAGGAGAAGAGATTATATCATTGAGCGCCTTAATAATATGCCTGGTGTACACGCTCTTATGCCCCATGGTGCATTCTATGCCTTCCCCAATGTCAAGAAATTTGGAAAACCCGCATCTGAAATTGCCTCTTATCTTCTGGAACAGGCCGGTGTAGCCCTGCTTGGCGGTACATCATTTGGTGATGGTGGAGAGGGTTACATTAGAATTTCTTATGCCACATCTATGGAGAATATCAAGATTGGTATGGATCGCATGGAAGAGGCATTCCACAATCTTCTTAAGGAGGCCTAATCTTGAATAGCACTACTACAACTGCAACAAGTAAGTAGGTTTAAATATAAGGGCTCAGGTTTTCCCTGAGCCCTTTATATATTTTGAGGAGGTGTTTTTATGGCTACAATGAAGGCTATTAGAAAGTCAAGACCGGAGCCAGGGTTATGGCTTGAAGAAGTTGAAATACCAGAGGTTAAACCGGGATGGGTTCTCATAAAAGTCCTTCGTACATCTATTTGTGGAACAGACCTTCATATATACAAATGGGACCATTGGTCTCAAAATCGTATAAAACCACCACTAACCATAGGTCATGAGTTTGTTGGAGAGGTTGTTGAGGTAGGAGAGGGCGTATTTCGTATCAAGCCCGGTGATATTGTTACTGCAGAAACCCATGTCGTATGTGGTATATGTGAATTCTGCCGTACGGGTAAAGCTCATGTGTGTAAGAATACCCGTATACTTGGTGTAGATATCAATGGTACATATGCCGAGTATGTTGTGCTTCCAGAAGAAAATCTCGTACATGCAGAGGGTATTCCGCTGGAGATGGCCTCTATTATGGAACCATTTGGCAATGCTATTCACACAGTGATGGAGTCCCCTATTAGGGCAAAGACTGTTGCCGTCTTGGGGAGTGGTCCTATTGGCAATATGGCCATAGCACTGGCTAAAGCATTTGGTGCTTCTATGGTTATTGCTACCGATATTAAGCCTTTTAGACTGGAACTTGCCAAGAAGATGGGTGCCGATGTCACCATCAATGTGGCCGAAGAAAACCTCTATGAAAGGGTTATGGAGCTGACAAAAGGTAGAGGTGTAGATACGGTTCTTGAAATGTCTGGTGCACCATCTGCTCTGCAAGATGCATTGAAAATTGTAGTGCCCGAAGGACAGGTAACAATTCTTGGTATTCCATCTGACGATGTATCTCTTGATGTTGCCAATGGTATTGTTATGAAGGGAATTACCGTGAGGGGAATTATCGGGCGTAAGATGTATGAAACTTGGTATCAGGCTGTGGCTCTACTGGAAAAAGGTGTTGTAGATTTATCTCCGATCATCACCCATGTCATACCGTTAGAAAAATATGAGGAAGGTTTTAAAGCACTCTTTGAGGGTAAGGCGGGAAAGGTGGTAATGAAACCGTGAGAAGTATGACCGGATTTGCCGAAGCTACCGGCCAGAATGAAGTATACAATGTTTCTGTTAGTGTTAAGGGTGTAAACTCCAGGCACCTTGATATCAATGTCAGGGTGCCTGGCTTTGCCTACTTTTTGGAATATGATTTAAGAAATCTTGTTAGAGAGTATGTGAAGCGTGGTAAAGTTGACATGTATGTGTCTATACGCTGGACATCCGATGAGGCGTTGGAGATACACTGGGACACGATTCATTCGTATATGAAAACTATTGAAGAGGTTCTTGCCATGCACCCCACACTGCAGGGAATTATCTCATTTGATGATGTATACCGCACATCAAATTTTTGGGATATAGCGGACAAGGAAAGTCTTTCTTCTCTTGTTATCAAAGTTGCAAAAGAAGCCCTTGAGAAATTTGTTGATGTCAAAAAAGAGGAAGGTACATATATAGAGGGGGTTTTACGAGAGCATTTAAATAATATAGAATTGGAAATGAATAAAATAAGGGAGATGTTGCCTTCTATATTTGATGAGTTGCAAAAGAAGGTTGAGGAGGTTATCTCTGCCTATACGCTTGAAGGTCTTACTGTGAAAGATATAGCCCAGGCCATTAGTCCTTTACTTGTTGATGAAGAGATTCAGAGGGCCAGTATGCATATAGATCGTATAAAGGCACTGTTTGAAAAAGATACCGCTGTAGGTTATAATTTAAATATACTTCTTCAGGAGTTGCAGCGTGAGATTAATACAATGTCACAAAAGATTAGACATCATGCTGTTGGTGATATCATTGTTGATATGCGTAGTAGAGTAGAGGCAATGAAAGAGCATGCAATGAATGTGGAGTGAGTAAGATGGCAGAGGTTCAATTTCTTAACATTGGCTATGGTTCTCATGTGGCTATTAATAAGATTGTTGCCATAGTTCACCCTGATTCTAATCCTATCCGTAGACTTATTAGACAGGCCCGAGAGTCTGGAATGCTTGTTGATGCTACATATGGCAGGCGAACAAGGGCTGTTATTATCATGGATGGAGGCATTGTAGTACTTTCTGCTGTGCTTCCTGAAACACTTGTGTCCCGTGGTGAGTGGGATGAAGAAGATGAAGATGAGGAGGAAGGCTGATGGGCGGTAGTTTGATTGTTATTTCCGGACCTTCAGGTGTAGGTAAAGGAACAGTTGTGAAGCGACTGCTTGCAGAGATGCCAGATTTATATATCTCGGTGTCTGTTACTACAAGACGACCACGACCTGGGGAGATACCGGGTAAGGATTATATTTTCATAGACGATAAGCAATTTGAGGAAATGGTAGTAAATAATCAGCTCCTTGAATGGGCTTATGTCCATGGACATTATTATGGTACACCTAAGAAACAGGTGTTTGATAGGTTAGCTGAGGGTAAGACGGTTATCTTGGAGATTGACATGCAAGGTGCCATGCAGGTTCAGAGGAGTGTAGATGATGTAGTTCTTATCTTTCTCCTTCCACCGAGTATAAAAGAGCTTGCTAATAGACTTGATAAACGTGGAACAGAAGATGAAGAGGTGAGAAAACTAAGAGTGCTGAGAAGTTTGCAGGAACTTGATTATATAGTAGACTATGATTTTATGGTGCTCAATGAAGATTTAGATGTAGCAGTGCAATCTATAAAGAATATAATTAATATGAGCAAGTGGGTTGTTACCCGTGGCCGTGCCCGCTATCTTATTAACAAGCTGAAAAACGGTGGCGTTATAGACTATGAAGATTTTGATTTTAACAAATTTAAGGAGGGAGAACGATAATGGTAGAAAGACAGATATCTATAGATGACCTTATGAGAATTACCAAATTACCAAGATATGCTGTGGTCAAAGGTGTGGGACTTCGTGCATACACTATTGCCCTTGAAAGGTCAAATTCCGAGCTTCTTGCCGCTCAGACCCCTTATGTTAGACCGGTAGAGCAGGCTATCAGGGAGATTTATGAGGGCAAGGTGGAGATAGAGCTCATGGAGAAATAAAACTGTTTAAGGGGGTGGTTTGACCATGAAAATCTATCTTGATACAGCCAATCTTAAAGAGATTGAAACGGCGCTACAGTGGGGTGTGCTTGATGGTGTTACAACAAATCCCACACTTATTGCACGTGAAGGTCGTGATCCCGATGTTCACTTTAAAGATATATTGAAACTTGTATATCCCCGTCCCGTGAGCCTTGAGGTTATCAGCGAAGATGCCGATGGTATGATCAAAGAGGCGAGGGAACTGTCATCTTTATCTGACAATGTTGTAGTAAAGATACCTATGACACCTGAAGGTATCAAGGCTGTTAGTGTCTTGTCTAAAGAAGGGATTAAAACGAATGTTACGCTTGTGTTTACCCCTATGCAAGCCCTTCTTGCAGCTAAAGCTGGAGCAACCTATGTGTCTCCATTTATGGGGAGACTTGACGATAGAGGTTGGGATGGCATAAAGCTCGTTGAAGAGATTGTTAATATCTTCTGGAACTACGACTTTGATACAGAAATTATTGCTGCCAGTACTCGCAGTGTTAGACATGTAAAAGAAGTTTCACTACTTGGTGTAGATATTGTGACAATGCCATTTAAAGTTCTAAAAATGATGTTTAAGCACCCACTTACCGATGAGGGAATTGAAAGATTCAAAAATGACTGGAATGCTCTTCAAGAGAAGTTGGGCAAGTAGAAATACTGCTTAGATAGGTTTGTAAGGGGAGCGTTTGCTCCTCTTTTCCTTTATAAACTCATATAACATAATTGTTAGCATAGCCCCAATTCCCGATATGGCAGCCTCTATAATATGGATAGGAAATCTTGTTATAAATATAGTTTTCCCAAAGGAAAATAGGTCTACAAGTGTACTTCCTATGGCAACGATGAGCATAGCATACATCACATATATCGTATTTCTCTCATCTTTGATTTTCGGTTTTGGGGTAATATGTGGTATTTCTATAGAAAAATTGGTAGACTTAGTGTCTACATGAGCATAATTATATGCCACGAATGCTGCAAACCCGTATATGAGGAAATACCATGGCATAAGATAGTAGCTTTCAAGAAACCACATAGCTACCGCTACAGATATACCTGATACAAACATGATGCCATACCTGTCAAGGAAAAACATTGCAATGAGTATGGGATAGAGTGCAAAAACCATGTAGGAATGGAACATACGAAGATTAATCGTTGTGCTTAAAGTAAAACCAATAATCCATAAACCAGCCATAAGATATTTCCAGAATTGGTAGGTCCACTTTTCTTCTTTGTCTACCGATATACTCGGCATCTTAGAATTGATAGCCATTTGTTCTATAATAACATAAAAAGGAGGTGATGCTTGTGTCTCATGTCATAGCATCATTAGTTGTTACCCCACTGGGAACAGATACTCCATCTGTTAGTAAATATGTTGCCCATGTTCTTGATGTGCTGGATAAACATGGTTTGAAATATCAACTTACGCCAATGTGCACCATCATTGAGGGAGAAGAGGAGGCTATATTTCAGGCTATATTGGATATCAAACGTCAGATGTTTGATATGGGGTTGAAGAGGGTGGTTTACACATTAAAGGTTGATGAGAGAACAGATAAACAGCTTACAATGGATGGTAAATTGGAATCTGTTAATAAGTATAGGGGAGATGTCCGGTGAGTGCAGTAGCAGGTAGTGCATGGCGCGGAGTAGAAATTGCAGATGGTATAGAGCTGTATGTCAACAAACAGGGAACTTATCTTCGTTTAAAGAAAAAGATAGCACCGCCTGTTGTTAGAAGGGTGCTTGCAGAAGAAAAAATACCTATTAGTAGTCTTGAAGCCATTGGTATGGCTATACGCAATTTAGGTCAATGGGTACTTCTTGGTCCCCCTGTCAATCGTGATGGTCATATAGAGATTCATGTATCTCCTAATAAACAAGAGGTTCATATTGTTTATCATCCTCCGCTTGGTGATGGTAAGCCGATGACGATAAAAGATGTGGTGATGGAATTGGAATCCAAAGGGATTAAGAAGTATGATTTATCACTTATTGAAGAGGCTCTTACCCATCCCCGTAAAAAGATGCTTGTAGGTATGGGAAAACCGCCTGAAAAGGGCAAAGATGCTGAAGTTATTATTAGAATAGATCCCGATAAACCCATAGAGATTTCTGCTACAGAAAACATAGATTGGCATTCTATATCTTCACATATCTTTGTCGCAGAAGGTGATGTAATTGTTGAGAAAGTGCCACCTACCCCAGGTATCCCTGGTGAAGATGTTTTTGGTGAGCCTATTCCTCCTCGGCCTGGTAAGGATATTAATCTTATTACATACGCTGGTGATGGCACAGAGGTTACCCCTGATGGTTTAAGAGTTGTAGCCAAAAGGAGTGGTATATTGCGAAAATCCTATGGTAAGTATGTTGTGGAAGATACTTTTGTTGTCAATGGTGATGTTAATTATGAGGTTGGTAATATCACTAATGTGCAAAATGTTCGTATTTATGGTGATGTTCTGCCTGGTTTTAAGGTTATTGCCAATGGAGATGTATACATTCAAGGGTCTGTAACCGATGCCGTTGTTGAAGCTGGAGGGAATGTTGAGGTGGAAGGTCGTATTACATGTAAAACAGGTGGATATGTTAAGGCTGGTGGTAATGTAATAGCAAAAGAAATCGTATCGGCTAAAGTAGAAACCAATGGACATGTTGTTGTGCAAGATGTCCTTATGCAAAGCACAGTAAGAGCAGGTGGTGCTGTTTATATATTATCTCGTGCCCGCGGCAAGATTGTTGGAGGGGAGGTCATGGCCCGTGATGATATTGTGACACCTCTTCTTGGTAACGATAGGGGTACAGATACATATGTAGGAGTAGGTATTGACCCTGTGGTTAGGGAACACTTTGAAACGCTATCTTCTGAGGTTGTGGAACTCAAGAAAAAACTCATGGATGTGGAGAAGGACCTTACCAAGGCACGAAATTTAGGTCTTATAAAAAAAGTTGCTTCTTTAGAGGAAGAGGAGTCTCAGCTTAGACAGCAGTACCAGCAACTAAAAGAGGAGTATGAATATCTTCTTTCAGAGATAAAATCATTACGGTCTGGAAAGAAAATATATGTAAAAGATAGGGTGTATCCTAAAGTGCATGCAACTTTCTACGACACAACCTTTGATATTGACCGTATATATGAAAACTGTGTGCTTACCTGCGATGAGAGTAGAAATCTCAGGGTAAAGCCATGGCAAGACCCGCCACCTATAGATATAATTTCTTCTTTAGATAAGACAGGAGAGTCTTAAGACTCTCCTGTCATTATTTTTTGTAGCTGTAAGGTTGTAAGATATGCTACAACAATATTAAGTACTGCTTGACCTAAGTTGAACAGAGGAATAATGACAAGATAATAAATAGTAGGCATAGAATAATTTCCCCAGAAGTGAGTCATTTCTATGAGATAGTAGTTAGCCCCTATCATGATAGCTATACGACTAGCTACGCCCAATACCAGAAGTACGATATGAAATCTTGCATGTTTTTTGTGTGCAGATGCTTTATAGTTTCCTAATCCTATTGGAAGGATCATTGATAACACAGCTACTACTTTAAATGTTGCACCAACAGGATCATGAATCATATATGCCAATGCTGTGTATGCCAGTGCTGCGATGATCGTGAGTTCTGGATACATAAGTACAGCTATGATCATTGGTGCTTCTGATAGGTCAAACTTCAAGAAGCTGTAAGGTGGGAAAAATGGAATTTGCCATTTGGCAAGAACAAATGAGATAGCAATGAGAATGGAGAGTAATAAGAGTTTTTTTAAGTAAAGCGTTTCTTTGTGCATAAAAATAACCCCCTTCCTATGCAGGGGGACCCTTCTTTGACCCTTCTCCCATCCGGACTTTCACCGTCGGCCACGGAATTCCACCGTGTCAACCCCGTAGGGCTCGCGGGCTTTCACCGCCGGTAGGGAATTTCACCCATCCCCGAAGGGTCCACTACCTGCTAGATTTTATGTTTTATACGGTAGGATTATAACATAGGTAAAGAGAGTAGGAGGTGGTAGTGTGGCAAAGTACACACAGCTTATTAGAATACTAAAAAATATGGATGGCAAGGGGTATAAGGCCTATAAAGATATTAAAGGCGAGTATAAACATGAAAGAGGCTTTACATTGTTTATAGACCATGTGCAGGGAGATCCCTTTGCCTCTCCTTCTAAACTGATGTTACGCATACCATTGTCAATGCTCAATATTACCGAAGATATGTATGAAAATTCTCGCAGAAAACTTGCACTTGAGGATTTTATGCTTCGTAAAATTGCCTATTTGCTGAAGAAATACTCCAAGAACTTGGGAACAGGAGGTAGTGGTCGTTTTTCAACAGATGTTCCTGGCCAAGAGATTATATATCGCAGTAATGCTGTGCTAAGCAGTGGCTATATGGATATGCGGTTTTATATGGGACTGCCAGCGTATGGTAGGCGTATTAACGGACAGGGTGCTCTATACATGTTTAACGATGCGATTCCTAACATTGTTAGTGAACTTGCTTTGACAAGAAAGGATATCAATGCTTTGTGGGAACATATCCGTGTTGTTGAAAATGCTTATGCCATTAGACAGTATTTAGAAGAGCATGGATATGTGGCATTTGTGGCAGATGGTAGTTTGCTTCCCCGTGAAAGCGGGGTGAGTGATAAACCCCTGGTGTCTGGTGTGCCTTTCCAGTCACCTGAATCTTTGCGTATCACTATACCTGTTCCTTATGGAGAGCCTATCACTGGTATGGGTATTAAGAAGGGTATTACCCTCATTACCGGAGGAGGTTTTCACGGAAAATCCACGCTTCTTAGTGCTATAGCCAAGGGTATCTTTTATCATGTGCCCGGTGATGGTAGAGAATATGTTGTTACCACATACGATGCCCTTCGTGTGAGGGCAGAAGATGGAAGAAAGATTGAAAAGGTAGATATCTCTATGTTCATCAACGGTTTACCCGGTGATAAGGATACAGTGCACTTTTCTACAGACAATGCCAGTGGTTCAACATCACAAGCGGCATCTATTATAGAGGCTATACAGGCAGGGGCAAAACTTTTATTGATGGACGAGGATACATGTGCTACAAACTTTATGGTTCGCGACCATCGTATGCAAAGACTTATTCCTAAAAAGTATGAGCCTATTACGCCACTTATAGATAGGATAAGAGAGCTATATGAGAAATTTGGTGTTTCTACTATTATGGTTGTTGGAGGGCTTGGAGATTTTCTTGACATTGCCGATACTGTTGTTGTGATGGAATATTATGAACCTTATGACTTTACAGATAAGGCACGGAAAATTGTGCAAGAGTATCCCTCTCAGCGTATTAAAGAGGAAGTGCCCCCTGCCAAGGAGCCGTTGAAAAGGTTTTGGATATCCCGATCCCTTGCCACATCTAAACCCAAGGTAAAGGTGCCATCCCTTGATAAGTTGATTTACGGCAAGGAGGAGATTACATTTTATGGTTATGATATGTTTAACACATCGTCTCAGCTCAATCTTGTTGGAGTGCTTATGCAGGCTATAGGAGAGGGTAAGTTTGGCACATTGGTAGAACCTATGGAACTTGCCGACATACTAAAACGGGTATGGGAAGAAGGTAAATGGAATAATCTGCTTAGGCAAATCGGCTTGAAAAAGCCATATTCATTAGGGGCTATACGGCATCTTGATCTTGCCGTTGTTATTAATAGATATAGGAGGCTTAAAGCCAGTGAATAGTTTTACACTGGAGCCTACATTTCATAGGTATCGCTTTGTCGTTCAGCCCAAGAGAGGGTTCAGATTTGCTGTAGACAGTGTTATATTGGGCCATGCTGTACGGAGTATTGATGCTTTTAGTGTTGTAGAGCTGGGGGCTGGTAGTGGTATTGTTGCACTATCCATGTATAGTCATGGTATAGGTAAACAGTTTTGGCTCGTGGAAAACGATTCTGTTATGTGCGAAGCGCTTAAGATGACTATTGCCTTGAATGACTTGGAACATGCCTTTCATGTCATATGTGACGATATTACCCTGTTAGGTGACTTGAAAGATTGGGCTGATGTTGTTATTTTTAATCCACCTTTTTATCTAAAAGGGCAAGCCCGGGGGGATAAGGCACTTGTGGGAGATCCAATGCTATTTCTCAATGTTGCCTTTCGTATCGTGAGCCAACATGGAGTTATCTCATATATTATAGATAGTCATATGCTGAATGTTATGGAAAAACAAGAGCAGAGATTAGGACTATCTACTGTTTATATAGGACATTACTACTCTAAAAAGGGTAGGGGGAGGGTTATAAAGGTGCTTTCTAAGGAGTTAATCCATGTACCGTTTGTGGAATATGTGGGTATAAACTCAGATAGGGTTAAGTCGTTTTATTATGACGGAGGTGTGTGAGCGTTGGCAACTTTATATGTCGTTGCCACTCCCATAGGCAACTTAGATGATATTACACTGAGGGCTCTTGAAGTTTTGAAAAGTGTGGACATTATCGGAGCAGAAACCGTATCTATAGCTCGTAAGCTTCTATCGGCTTATGGAATTTCTGGTAAGAAGATCATTACCGTTAGAGAGGCTGGCAGGGAGAAGACATATGGGTATATAAAAAGTCTTCTTGATGAGGGATATGACATAGCAATCATCTCCGATGCAGGAACTCCCGGTATTTCTGATCCGGGCAATGGTATTGTAGATACTTTACTTGCCGATGGGTATGAAGTTGTGCCTGTGCCCGGTCCTTCTGCTATCACAGCACTGTTATCAGTATTCCCAATCAGAGATCCATGGGTGTTTTTGGGATTTTTACCTAAGAAGAAAGGAAAGAGGAAGAAAGTTTTAGAGTCATTTTATGTTATAGATGTCAATATTGTTTTCTATGAGACTCCCTACAAGATTATGGAGACATTACAGTTGCTGAATGAAATAATGCCAGACAAACAGATGTGTTTGGGACGTGAAATAACAAAGAAATATGAAGAGTTTATTGTGGGAACACCGGAGGAGGTATTGCACATTCTTGAAGAAAAAAGGGAAATCAAAGGTGAAATTGTATGTGCTATAAGGGTGAATAAATAGAGTTGTTCTTTGGTATTTATATGAGTGGAGATAAATCATAGGTGAAAGGAGGGGGATGTGTATGATCAGAAGATGGGGTGATGTCTTCAGCGAATTTGAAAGAATGATGAGGGAGATGAATAGGCTGTTTGAGGAAGATGTTATTGCTCAC
>Ga0256838_1000471_pt1 | contig 24951 bp, 19 predicted proteins | sample 4571419metaG_FD_185978 | JGI IMG/M metagenome (GOLD analysis project Ga0256838, IMG submission 185978) | Hydrothermal vent microbial communities from Guaymas Basin, Mexico - 4571-419 | ecosystem: Environmental > Aquatic > Marine > Hydrothermal vents | place: Mexico: Guaymas Basin | collected...
CTCGAGGAGAAGAAGCTCAAGTAGGAGGGGGAACTGACCCCCGCTCTTTTACCGGGCTGAAGGCAAAAACGCCCCCGACGCTTGCCGCAGGTTTCCCACGGCGAGTGGCGCATTGAGGCGTGAGCTAGTCGAGGAGCTGCGCCGCCTACGCCAGGAGCTAGAGACGCCCGACCCCGAGAAGGCAAAGCGGCAGCATGCTAAGGGCAAGCTCCTTGCGCGTGAACGGCTTGAGCGGCTGCTAGACCCGGGAAGCTTCAGCGAGATAGAGGCCTGGAGGCTAAGCCCCTACACGGCGACGGGTGGTCGCCGCGGCGACGGCGTGGTCGCTGGCTATGGGCGTATCGGGGGAAGACCAGTCTACGTCTTTAGCCAGGACTTCACCGTGATGGGCGGCAGTATAGGTTACGCACATGGCGCCAAGATAGCTCGGACGATAGAGATGGCCATGAAGAGCGGTGTGCCGGTCATAGGCCTATGGGATTCTGGTGGCGCGCGCATACCCGAAGGTGTAGCAGCCCTCCACGCCGTGGGCATGATAATGAACGCCATAGTGCAGGCCAGTGGGGTCATCCCGCAGGTGTCGCTGGTCCTCGGCCCAAGCGCTGGCGGTGCCGCATACGCACCAGCGCTCATGGACATAACTGTGATGGTTGAGAAGACTTCGTACATGTTCATAACGGGCCCGGACGTAGTGAGGGAGGTCACAGGCGAGACGGTAAGCTTTGAGCAGCTGGGAGGCGCCAAGGTGCATGCAGCCCGCAGCGGGGTAGCCCACTATGTTGCAGCTAACGAGGAGGAGGCGTTTGACTACACCCGCCGCCTCATATCGTACCTACCCGACAACAATGAGGCGCCCTTGCCGATAACCCAGCCAATAGATCCGCCGGAGCGGCCAGTCGAGGGCGTCGAGGCGGTACTGCCAGACGACCCTCACCGGCCCTATGATATGCTCGAGGTGCTCGAGAAGGTATTCGACGACGACAGTCTGCTCGAGCTACAGCCCGACTATGGCCAGTCAATAATAACAGCGTTCGCCAGGCTCGGCGGAATACCGGTCTGTACCGTAGCTAGCCAGCCTCTCGTCGCCAGCGGTGCCATAGACATAGCCGCCTCGGTAAAGGCCGCCCGGTTCGTAAGGTTCTGTGACGCCTTCAACATCCCGATAGTGACGTTCGTCGATGTGCCGGGCTACATGCCCGGCGTGGAGCAGGAGCATGGAGGCATAATACGGCATGGCGCGAAAATGCTTTACGCCTACGCGGAGGCCACGGTGCCCAAGATAACCGTGATAGTCCGGAAGGCCTATGGCGGCGCCTACATATCCATGGGCAGCCGTAGCCTCGGCGCCGACCTGGTCTATGCCTGGCCAACTGCTGAGGTAGCGGTTCTCGGCGCTAAGGCGGCGGTGAGGATACTCTATCGCCGCGAGCTTGCTGCCGCTGAGAATCCTGACGAGCTCCGCCGCGCGCTAGAGAGAAGGTATGAGGAAGAGATGCTAAACCCCTACCGTGCCGCCGAGACCGGGCTGGTAGACGACGTGATAGAACCGCGTGAGACCAGGACACGGCTCTACAGGGCGCTCCGCTTACTCCTCTCTAAGAGAGAACAGAGGCCAAGGAAGAAGCATGGCAATATCCCGCTCTAGCCACACTCTACCCTAAAGAGAAGACCGCCCGACTCGACGGCGCCACCCTCTTCTGCGGCCTCCACTATCCGCCCCCTGCAGGGCGACTTAACCTCGTTGAGCATCTTCATAGTCTCTACTATCATCACGACCTCTCCCTCCTCCACGGCGTCCCCCGGGCCCCGGATAACCTGGACAACACGAACCGGAAGCTTGACATGCACTGCCCCACCTTCAACCTCAACGAGCCAGGACGAGCCCCTTCCACGTCTAGCGGCGCTGTGTCGACGCAGCTCGGAGACAGGATAGGACCCCCAGGGAGTTTCCACGATGCCGTCCCGGGCGGCTACACGGTACACGTGGCGCTCGCCTGACTTCTCCACAACCACCCGGTAGACGCCAGGTGCCTCTTCGCGCACCTCTACGACCCTACCATCGTGTCGGCGGCCATGGCCAGCCATGCCACTCCACCAGCTCCGGCTGGGCGACGTGGACGGCGTTAACGGCTGCTCCGCCCAGCCTGCCCGCTATCTCGGCCGCCAGGCGGCGCCTGCCAGCAGCCTCCTCCAGGAGCGTACTCAGGTTCTCCTCGAGCGTGGAGGTACTATACTCTCCCCTACGGAACCAGCTAGTCTCCACAATGACCCTTAGCAACTCCAGGTTTGTCTCGACGCCGCCTATCACCGTCTCGCGGAGGGCAGCGGAGAGCCTGGCGACAGCCTCACTCCGGTCCCGGCCATACGCGATTATCTTAGCCACAAGGGTATCATAGGACGGGTCCACCCTCATGCCCGGCTCCACAGCGTGGTCGACGCGGAGCCACATACCCTGAGGCGGTCTCCACATTGTCACCGTCCCGCTGGAGGCCCGGAAGCCGCTCCACGGGTCCTCGGCATACACGCGGGCCTCCACAGCCCAGCCATGGAGCTTTACATCCTCCTGGCCGAGGCCCAGCCCCCTGCCGGCAGCCACGAGGAGCTGCTGCTCTACTATGTCTACGCCAGTCACCAGCTCGGTGACACCATGCTCGACTTGTAGCCTCGTATTCGCCTCGATAAAGTAAGCGTTGCCCCTGCTATCGACGATGAACTCTATCGTGCCGGCGCTCTCGTAGTCGACAGCGGCCGCCAGCCGGAGGGCGTAGTCGAGCAGCCTCTCCCGCAGCCCCGGCAGCCTCTCCGCCAGCGGGCTCGGGGCCTCCTCGATTATCTTCTGCCTCCTCCTCTGCACGCTACACTCCCGCTCATAGAGGTGGATGACACGGCCACCGCCGCCCAGCACCTGCACCTCGACATGCCTGGGGCTATTCACCAGCTTCTCGACAAACACCACGCCGGCGTCGCCGAAGCCCCTCCGCGCCTCCTCAGCCACCAATCGGTAGAGCCTCGCGGCCTCCTCGGGGCTGGCCGCAGTCCTCATCCCGCGGCCCCCGCCGGCCCTCGAAGCCTTCAACATGACCGGTGTGCCTAGTTTCTCGGCGCAGCGTCCCGCCTCTTCGGGGCTCCTTGCCTCGCACCAAGGCACAGTCGGTACGCCTAGCTTCTCGGCGAGACGCTTGGCCTCCCACTTGTCGCCTAGGAGCCTCATCGCCTTGGGGCTAGGCCCTGCCCACGCGATGCCAGCGTCGAGCACGGCCTCTGCGAACTCGGGGCTCTCGGAGAGGAAGCCATACCCTGGGTGAACGATGTCGGCCTCGGCTCTCTCGGCGGCCTCGACTATAGACTCTATACTCGTATACGATTCCACCTCGAGCGAGATGAGACCCGCCCTGGTGTGGGGGCTTCCACGGTCGCCAGGCGTGTGTATAGTGACGGGCTCCCAGCCGAGGCTCCTAACTGTCCTCGCTATCCTTACCGCCACCTCGCCCCTGGCAGCTATGAGTACACGCATGGTGGTGCTGCGCCTCCCTTCGGACGTCGCCGTGTTTAAGTAGACCAGGACATAGCCAGGCCCAGCCCATGAGGGCCCAGTGCCCGGCCCCGCCGGGCCATTAGGCCATGGAGATGGATGCGACCTCCTTCATGGGATAAAAACACTAGACCTCAAGGCAACAGACGGGAGCAGCCTACGACAATAGACGGAAGAACCTGCTTGCCCCATGCACAGCGGTGACGTGGCTTGGACGTGAAACATTTGACAGACGCAATAACAAGGATAACAAAGAGCATAGAGATCTACGACACGATAGACACGACCATGGAACACCCGCCACCCATCCAGCCTGGAGCAACCATAGCCCTAGAACAGACGCGGGGGAGAGGCAGAACAGGTCCCTGGATAAGCAGCCGGGGAGGACTCTGGCTAACAATCCACATACCTGACACCCAGCCACCCCCCGGCCTATCCGTCGCTCTCGGAGGCTGCCTCGCCCACACACTAAACCAGGGCTTACCCGGCCACTCACTACGCGTCAAATGGCCCAACGACATAGTAGCCCACGGCAAGAAGCTCGCAGGAATACTCATAGAACACCGTGACGACACCCTACGCATCGGCATAGGAATAAACGTCTACAACAAGCCCCCCACAGGAGCTGTGAACCTAGCAAGCCTAGGCTACCACGGCAGCCTGGCAGATGCCCTACTAGCAACCATACACGCCACCCTCCAGGCCCTCACAGTCACCGAGACCTGCATAGCACAGGCAGCAAGCCTAGACGCCCTACGAGGCTGCACAGTTGAAGCCGTGACCCCCCACGGCGCCCTCCAAGGAACAGGCGCCGGGATAGCCCCAGATGGAGCCCTAATTCTGGACACCGGCACAACCGTAGAGAGAATTACATGCTGCCATGTGCGGCGCTACACCTGCCCACACCAGGAGGCAGCCCAGGGCTCCAGACACGGTATTACCAAGCCGCCAGGCCCACCACACCCCACTAGCGCCAAACAGAGCCCCAAGCGGGGACCACGTTGATACTCGCAGACCGAGACATAGCCTGGTACATGGAGAAAGGGCTCCTCCGTATAGAGCCCGCTAGGCCCGATACCGTGAGAGAAAACGGCGTGGACCTCCGCCTAGGCGACGAGTTCTGCAGATTCAACCCCCAGGCGCCGGAGCTCGACACGAGGAAACCCTTCAACCGCGACCTCTACTACATCTGCACCAGGGCCGGCCCAGAGGGCTACACCATACAGCCCTACGAGCACGTCCTCGCAACCACAGTGGAGACCGTATGCCTGCCTGACGACCTCGTAGGCCTAGTGAACGTGCGCAGCACCTTCGCTCGCCTAGGCCTCTACATACCCCCGACCGTGATAGACGCCGGCTTCTGCGGCCAAGTGACCATAGAGATAATCGGCTCGGCATACCCAATACGCGTCTACCCGGGCCAACGCTTCCTCCACGTAGTGCTAGTCAAGACAACGAGCCCCGTAGCGAAACCCTACAACGGCAAATACCAGGGCCAGCGCGGCGTAACCCCACCACGCCTAGACAAGAGCTAACTGAGCTAAATGGAAGAAACAGAGACGCACCCCAGGCAGGACAAACAAGCCAAGACCGAGGATAAGAAAGCGGTAAACAAAAACGCAACAAAAGATACTACGCCTAGCATGCTTCCTCAGCTAGCGGGCAGAGCAGTCTCCGCCACAAGATAGTACTCGCCGTTGACAACAGCAAACACGGCAACGACGTAGGTGTAGCCGGGCTCCGCCCCATAAGCCTCTATCTTGAACACGCCATAGCCGCCATTCCGGAACAACCCAAGTCTGTACAACGTGACGTTGCCGCCCCTCCATATACTGCCGAGGTTATAGTAGCCGTCCCGCACGTAGACGTAGACTTTGCCGGCGGGGACGGTCACCGAGCTCAACTCCGTCCAGCCCGTAGTCCCACTTAGCGACGCGACGGGGCTGGTCATGTTGTAGACCTTGTACGTCAGAGACGTGTTACGCGGTGCACCTAGATCGTCCAACGCTAGCACAGCCATATAGAGGTCTACAAGGCCAGCATTACTATTCACAACATTGGCCACAGCGTTGAAACCAGTACTTGTATTCTGGTAGGCCGTCACAGTCAACGTGAGCCCACTCGCTATCTCACCGAGCCTAGCCATAACCTGCTGATGCGCCCTGGCCTGCGCCAGCAGGGGAGTCAAGTAATAGACCAAGCCCAGCGCCAGCGTTACCGCAATCGAGACTATGATAACCGTCGATATCAGCTCCGCCTGCGCCCGCGCCAAGACACCACCTCCCCCTTGCCGGCTTTCTGCGCTCCAGCACGCGCGTGTCAGCGGTGTAGGTACCACATGCCAAGCCACTCAACCGCCAGCGTGAAGTCAGGATCGTTGTCCTTTGACTCCCAGCCATAGGGATCGTTGACGGCGAACGCGACGTAGAACAGATCATTCTCGTCCGGTACTAGCAGGAACACGCTGTCACTTACCCAGTTACTGTTAGGCGGCCATGTGTCTTCGAGGTTCTGGAGCTGCTGGTAGATGTAGTCGCTGCTCATGAAGATGGTGCCGTTGGGAGTTATCAGCTGGAACGACATTATATACTGCTTCGGGTCGTCAACATCATCCACATCATCGCCAGCATTATCATGGAACGTGTAACGTATCTGTATCGAGACCTGGGCTATCTCGCTACCGTTAACAGCATACTGCGGCCCTACGAACTTCAGATACACCTGATTAATAGTTTTGTCTTGACAGCCTATCTTCATGGACACAGACTGACCTGCTATGTAGACGCTGCGAACAAGATCGTCCCAAGTATCGCTCCAGCCGGGAGCTATATCTTCTGTCGTGAACACTATCTCTAGCAATGTGTTACCGTCTGTGTCAATTATATAGCTGAAAGGTTCAACACCGCTTGTGTCACCTGGCGTGAACTGAAAGACCCGCATCTTGACGTTTCGTAGCGCAAGCACGTTGATTGCGTTAACGCCTCTATAACCGTTGTAGTAGTAGAACCCGAAAGCATCCTTACCGCTCTCGGTTGTCTCTCTAGCATAGTCATAGACGGTCACATTAGTTGTATAACCCTCTATCTTAAGCCTGAAAGGCTCGTCATAGTGCGTGTTTTCGCTAACAACACCGACATCGAGATACTCATAGTAGTCATTTATCTGTACGTAGTCTGCTCGCGTCATGCCCCAGATTTCTCCTTTGCCGGCGTCGCCATTGTAGCCAGTTTTATCAATGTATATTGTTGCATTCATCTGTATAACACCAATATATAGACTGTAACCACCCCAGCTAGGCTCGAGTTTATAGTGAATGCCGTAACACTCGTCTGCTGTTACGACAGCATTGCCGCTAGGCTGTACTGCGACATCATCGGAAGATATAGGACAATAGATTAACTTATAGTGCGTAATGCGTATGCCGTACTCTCTCTCTGTATAGGTATAGTTGATTACCAGGCCCCAATGAGGTATGTCGAAGAGGAGCAAGGCGTTGCTCCAGCCAGTATTTCTTACGCGGGCAACATTGGTGCCCCTTATCGCAAGCATGTACTTGTAGCTATGCTGTGTTATGAACGCGTTTATGAAGTTGTGTATTGTTTCGTCGCTGCCCTTTAAGACGCTGTAGGCGTAGCCTGGTATTAGAAATACGGCTCCCCAGCTGTCGCCCTTCTTGGCTACTATTAGGCCTGGCTTTAGAACATCTGGTACTGAGAAGCCGTAGCCGGATGCGAGCATGCGTAGTGTGAAGGGATACTCGTTATACTGGCCGCCGCCTCCTCCCAGAATGAATGTTCCTCCATATATCTCAATATTGTACATGAGTAGGCCGTCGAGTTGTGTATCGTTGAGTGTCGGCATCGGCTGAAATCCGCCTGTTACCAGTTTGCCGTTTACATAGCACCTGGACTGTATCATGTTGCGCCATAGTATTGATTTGTCGCTCTTGTCGCTCGCTGGGTCAGTTGTCAAGACAACGTCTGGGCTGTTTATTATGTCGGCTAGGTCCTTGAAGCTGCTTAGTTCAAAGTAGTTTGTCTTTACTGAGCCGGCTACGGCGGCGTACTGTGCAACAGTGGCGTTGGTTGCTGGTGCAGGTGGCGGTGTCAGCACCTTGGCGTAGGCGCCGCTGTAGAGTAGTATGCCCAGCAGTTTACCGTACTCTACCTCCACTCTTACCATGCCGCGTGGGTGCAGCAGGACGCGATCATCGAGCCTCACAGCGTTGTCGATAAGGATAACCTTCACAGATGCAGTGCCTGCTGTGCATGCTGTTGCGATGCATGCCCCAGGTTTGACCATGTATAGCTGACCGTTTGCATCCTCTATGGTCATCAAGGTGAGTGTGTGGTCCTGCGTGTCTGTGTTGATGACGTCGTATACTCTCGTTATTGGCGGGTTGCTTGCTGAGGGGTTATAGGTCACGTTGAGGATCGGGGCCGACTCGGCTATCTTCTGTATTAGGGACTGTGCGAGCTTTATGCTTCCCTGGGTTGTTGTTGTAAGCATGTTTATTATTAGTGGTACGAAGACGACTATCAAGAATGTCAGCACTATCAACCCGGCTATAGTGTTTGACAGCGCACGGCCTCTCCAGGGGAACATCGCTTAGCTCACCTCTCCTCCTTGCGGCACCCTAGATGCGTACACGTGTGCTGCGTACTTAATACCAGATAGCATTGAGAAGGCGGCCACTTTGCTTATAAGAGGCCACACGTTTTTAGCATGGTCACTCTATGCGATGAGCGTAATAAGGTATTCTGCTATGGTTGATGTGTTGTCCTAGCCTGGTTGGCTGGGGCTTGGCTGCTGTACTGCCCTGTGCTCCAGGCTTCAGGCCTCGTGTAAGCAGTGTGGGCTGTCGAGCGGCTTCGCCGGGGAGAACTATAGCCAAGGCACGGGATTGACGCGTTGCCCTAGTGTTCGAGGCAGCAGGCCTTGTCTACATTACATCAATGTGGGAGGAAGAACTGGGCTTGTTCGGTGGTGGGGCCGCCGGGATTTGAACCCGGGACCACCGGCGCTCCGGCCCGTGGCCCCCGGACGGGGTGGGTCCCCAGGCCGGCATCCTACCAAGCTAGACGACGGCCCCAGCCTCGGAGGCCTCTCGCCTGGGAGGCCCCCATGTATGGCTGTGTGCATAGGGCTTCCTGGGACCGGGTTATATTGTCTTCTTTCCCTTTTGTGCGGCTCCGTTTTGCGTGTTAAACGCTGTGTTTTCTATAGGCTTGGATTCTGCCACGCGGAATATTTTAAATGTGTCTCGTCTTTTCCGTGTGTAACTTTATCGTGGGAATAGGTACCCGGCGTGGCGTTGGGCGACGAGGTGTCGTGTCGGTAGGGGGCGCGGAGCCATGGTCTATCCTGCATGGTCTTCTTATCCGGTGCCTGGGCTGCGTGCGCTGTCCTTCGTCGGCATCGCGACTCACTGGACAATACTGCAGTACGTGCTTGGCCTGCCGTTCCTGACGTTCCTAGCGTTGCTGCTGTACCTTAGAAGCCGTGACGAGGTATGGATGAAGATAGCCAGAACCCTAGCGAAGGGCTTCATAGTCGTATTCGCTGTTGGTGCAGCGACAGGTACTGGTAGCGAGTTTGGCCTCGTCCTGTTATGGCCAAACTTGACGGAGGCTGCGGGCAGGTACATCTACTTCCCACTCTATGCGGAGATATTCGCCTTTATGATGGAGGTAGTGTTCCTTTACATGCTATGGTATGGCTGGAACCGCATAAACCCCAAGGCTCTTGCCGTGGTAGCGCTCCTCGGCTTCCTCGGCGCCTGGTATAGTGCCTCAATGATCGTCAGCGTGAATAGCTTCATGGTGGCTCCTACCGGGATAGTGCCGGCCGTGAAGGCGGAGGGCGGCAAACTGGTCTACCTCTACGATGAGGGCTACCCCAAGATCACCGCGGCTGTCCCGGCCCCGATAGTACAGCTGCTCAACATAACCACGCTCCAGAAGGCGGCACACATGGAGATAGTTGGCACCGGTAAGGTGAGCCTAGCTGGCACCGAAGTCCCCGTTGTCGTGGTCCGGCTCCCGGTGAGTGTTGTACAGCAGCTGGTCCGCGAGGCCTACGAGGACAAGACCATAGCCGAGAGTATACTTGCAGCCAAGTCTGGCGGTAAGTACATACTGCTCAACACTACCGGCATAGCGGCGCTAGCCAGCAACCCCGAGCAGCTGAAGACGCTGCTACGCATAACGGGTGCCCTGCCAGTAGTTGAAGGCATGGGTGTGAGACTCGAGGCGGGGGCAAAGCTAACGCCCGATCAGGTTGCTCAGGTGCTGCTCCAGCTGCCCGTCAAGAACATGCTGGACGCCATACTGCTCTCAACGATAAAGACCGTAGGCGTTATGACGGTCACCTTCCATAGTCCCGTCTACCCGGCCAGCATAGTGCACGCAATAGGCGCCGGCCTGGTGGTCAGCGGCTTCACGGCTCTAGCGGGCTACGCGCTGAGGATGCTGCGGATGACGGGCAACGAGCCGGAGGAGTACCGCCGCTACGTTGAGACAGCCTTCAAGTTCCTTGCTGTGTTCTCTGCCGTAATGATAGCTTTCCAGGGCTTTGTTAGCGGCCACGAGATGGGCGTCGCAGTAGCCCACTATAACCCGGAGAAGTTTGCGACAATGGAAGGCACAGCAGAGGGCTTCACGAATATACCAAAGCTACTCCACGTGGAGGGCCTCGTAGAGAAGATGATGAGTATGGTAGCCTATGGTGACCCCAACGTTGGCTTGCCGAGCTACGACGAGATTCCGGCCCACTACTGCCGGTGCAAGCTAAGCGGCCAGCCCGCCTTCGACTGTAGGCCGCCACTAGTCATACACTACATCTACTACACGAAGATCGGGCTGGGCATCTTGTTGGGCCTCTACGGGCTGCTCGTAGCCCTCGTGGCTATGAGGGATCGCTGGGGCTGGGCTGACCGCCTGCTACGGCTTGCCAAGATAGAGGGTAGGCCAAGGTGGCTGCTCAGGCTGGCGATAGTGTTTGCTGTGTTGGCGCAGATGGTCAGCAACATGGGCTGGGCTGTCCGCGAGATAGGCCGCAAGCCCTGGACAATATATGGGCTGATGACTGTCGACGTGGCTGCCACGACTAACAGCCTAGCACACCTAGCTAGCAGCGTGACCCTGGTGGCGCTCTACTATGTGGCGATACTGGCGGTGCTTGTCTATGCGGTGTATAGGATACTCTGGCTGCCTGGCAAGAGGGAGGCAGGCCACGTGTAATCTTAATCAATAATAACTATTTTTAACATATAATTGCTCTATATATGTTATTACTATGCACTATGTGTGCATAAAGACTTACACATGAGTGCAACTAGCCCGTGTACATGCATACATGGTGTGAAGAAAAGGGAGGGGTAGAGCCGTGATAGGCATAGCGCCAGCCTGGCTAGCGTTCATGTTCGGATGGCACATAGCAATGGTGAACCTAGGCATAGGCCTGGCGTGGCTAGTGCCCTACCTAAAGAACAAGGCAGTCAAGGAGAACGACCGCGACCTTGAGAGAGCGGCTAGAAGCCTTATGAGGTTCTACGCGGCCACCTATGGTCTCGCAGGAGTCTTCGGCACAGCATTCACAGTATTCCTGCTAAGCTACTACCCCGACTTCATCGGCGTTGCCGGCCACATAGCGCTAATACCGTTCGCGATATCGATACTCATGATAGCACTCCACTTCTTCAGCATAATAGCCTACTGGTACGGCTGGGACAGGTGGAGCCACAACACACACAACCTCATTGGCCTCGCGCTAGGCGTCTCGGCGCTGCTCATACCATTCGGCTTCCGCGGCGTCTTCGCCTTCCTAAACATACCGGCAGGTCTGATGGTGGAGGCCACACCTGCGGGCACAAGGTACGGCCTTGACCTGGGCGCAGCAATATTCGCCAACCCGACCACGCTGCCACTCTACGTTAAGAGCATAGCCGCAGCCTTCACGGTGACATTCTTCGCCGTCATGGGAGGCTATGCGTATCGCTACGCGGTGGCTAGAACTGAGGAAGATCGCCGCTACGCTGCGAGGATAATGAGGATTATGGCTAAGCCTGCTGTGGCAGGCGCAGTTTTGATGATAGTATTGGGTCTCTGGTATGCGTTGAGCCTCCAAGTAGTCCCCTATAAGTTCAACAACGTCTTCGCAAGCCTGGGGTGGAGGACGGGGCCCGACCCAACACCTTACTACAACGTAGCCTGGCTCTTTGTGCTGAAGATGCTGCTCTTTGCAGTCCAGCTAGCGGCAGTCGCCCTGGCGGTGCCCAGGCTGCTCCGCGGCGAGAGCCTCACCGAGGGTCAGCTCAAGCTGATAACCTTAGCCGGTGTTGCAGCAGTCCTCACAGTGCCTCTCGGTGAGTACCTAAACGCGTTCAGCCAGTACCCGTTCTTCATAGCCGCGTGGCCTGACGTGCTTGCCGGCCATGTGACGCCGCAGCAGCTAGTCACCCAGTACGGCGTCAAGATAACGCCGCCGGAGGCTCTACCTGCGGTGATAGAAAAGGTCAACAGCATAGTGCTAGTGGACGGTGCGGGCAGCAGCGCCGTAGACGTGCTCCAGAAGCTGGTACAGAAATACCCTGACAACAACTACTTCCGTGCACTCCTGGCTGAGGCGCAGATATCAGTCAACGAGATAGCAGTGCTGCCAGCAGTGGTTTACCTAACATACGCCTTCGTAGCGTTCCTAACAGCCAGTGCGGTGTACCTACTCTACATAGTGCTCTCGCCAAGGCCCCAGGCTACTGTCGCGGCTGTCGAGGCAGAGCACTGAGCCCCGAGAGGGCTGTAGCCAGAGAGCCAGAGACCTTGCACGCATATTTGAGCCTCTGCTTTTTAGGCCCCTGCCCAAGGGGGCTCCACTCTATTTCACTGCGTTCAATCATTTGCTCTCTGCGTTTTTGCTGGGGGTGTAGCCAGCTTCCGGGAGTATACATGTGATACGTGGCTAGGGAGGACTCCTTCCCTCCCGGTGCCCTAATGGGGAAAGACGCTCGCTAGAGCCGGCTATGCTTGGATGCAGCCCCCTATAGTATGTGAGGTGTTGTGGCCCTGGGTAGGCGCGGCAGGAGGCTGAAGGATAAGGACCTCTTCGAGACCGTGGAGGAAGTATGGGATCGGCAGACGCTGCTTGCAGCCTATGAGGTAATGCGGCGGCTTAGGCTTGAGCGTTTTGCTGGCGTTGTGAGTGCCGGGAAGGAGGCTAGGGTCTACCGTGCTATAGGGCGTGACGGGAAGGAGTACGCTGTTAAGATATACCTCACTGTGACAGCCGAGTTCCGTAAGAGCATACAAAAGTACCTGTTGGGTGACCCCCGTTTCCAGAACGTTGACACTAGGAACACTAAGAAGCTGTTCTTTGTGTGGGCTCGGAAAGAGTTCCGCAACCTCAAGCGTATGTATGAGGCTGGTGTAAGGGTCCCGAGGCCCTACCTCGTCTACCAGAACATAATAGTGATGGAGTTTATTGGGCGCGGGGGGCTGCGGGCCCCTACACTTAGAGAGGCTTACAGGGAGCTTGAGCCCGAGGAGCTGGAGGAACTAGCATGGGAGGCTCTCGAGCAGTACCGCAGGATATACTGCTGCGCGAGGCTCGTCCATGCGGACTTCAGCGAGTTCAACCTGCTACTCTACGAAGGCAGGCTCTATGTGATAGATGTAGCGCAGGCTGTCAGCCTGGAGCACCCTAACGCTGAGGAGTTCCTAAGGCACGATATTTGGAACGTGCACCGGTTCTTCACTAGGGAAGTCGGTATAGACCTCCCCAGTGTTGAGGAACTCGTAGACTGGGTGAGGAGATGCAGCGAAGCCCCGTGCAAGGAGGTAGAGAGACGAGAGGAGGCAGCATCCCCGGAGTCCTAAGGCTCTACGCAAAGGTCCCCCTGGATAGAATAGGCGTGTTGATCGGCGAGAAGGGTCGAGTCAAGACAGAGATAATGAAGAGGACGCGTACAAGGATAACAGTAGACAGTACAACTGGCATGGTTGTCATAGAGCCTGAGGCCCCGGACGTGCCTCCCTTCATGGTGATGAAGGCGCAGGAGATTGTCCGGGCAATAGCATACGGGTTCCCCCCGGAGAAGGCGATGAAGCTCCTGGACGAGGACGCGGTACTCATAGTCATAGATCTCAAGCAGTATGTGGGTGACGCACCGAACCACCTTCAGAGGGTGAAGGGCAGGATAATCGGCGAGAAAGGCAAAGCCCGCAGGACGATTGAAGAGATGACAGGGACATACATCACAGTGTACGATAACTACGTGGCTATAATAGGCGATTACGAGACGGCGAGCATAGCCAAGCAGGCAGTAGAGATGCTCATAGAGGGACGCCAGCACAGCACAGTCTACCGCTACCTAGAGCGCGCTATGTTCGACCTACGCAGAAGCCGCATGACACAGCTCTGGCGCGCCAAGCTCCACTAGCCTCCTATGCGGGGCTATGAGGATCGGTCTTCGGGAGAAACCTCACAGCCCCATAGAGTGTTGGGGCTCGGCAATCCAGGCCCTCGCCATCCCCGCCAGGTGCTCAGCTGCACAGCCCTCTACGCTGAGATGGCTGCAGGTGTATACACTGTTCTCTTGTTGATGCTGCAGTGCACTACTCTGATTATTTCAATTACTTTGTGGCAACGTAGCTAGCAAGCACAGCGTAGAGGCTGCGCGTGCTCGTTAAGTACCGGTGGTAGGGCAGCAACACCAATATGGCCGTAACTATGGCGAAGCAGGCTATCATTATCGCCTTGTTTCCCATTTGTGAAGCGTCTGAGGCGGCAATGTATCGCTGACACTATGGAGAGGAATGGCACCTACGTCTACGAGAGCGAAGCTGAGGTTATCCTCTGAGGCATTGGTCGTTAGCTTGAAGCCTGTATAGCTCAGGAAGAAGAACGTAGCGGCATAGATAGTGCCCATTAAGGGGCTTTTTAAGTAGGAGAAGCTCCACACAGCCAAAGCGTATACTCTATTTATACCCTCAGAGCACGAAGAAGCTCGCGCATAGCCAGCTTCGCGGCCACTATTAGGCTCTCGGCACGGCCAGCGGTCTTTGAAGCCCTTGAAATCGAGATTTTAGATAAGGCTACGACAGCTGCCTCGGCAGCAATGTTGAGAACACACAGCATCGTGCCAATTAACGAGAAAGTAGCCTGCAGGCTCTCGCAAAGAGCGCTATTAGACTCAACATACGCTTGTTAATCAAGACGTAAACACCTACATGGCGGTTATGACGCTACCTCTACGCCTCCATCTAATGAAGTTCCACTGGGCGTGCATTAGAGACTGTCTTGAAGCCCAGCTTGCACAAGAATATGCAGCCGGAAGAGCGTGGCAGAACTAGGAAAGCGCGAAACTAGCGGCAGACCCCCTGATATGGCTATCTGGGCCCAGCACCCATGATCGGGAAAATGCACGCACCTATTGTTTATGCCGACCGCGATAGCGGTGACCCCCAGCGTGAGCTTCTTGGGCCTCCGCTTTCCAGCACTGGAGCCCCTAATGCGGGGGGCATAGAATCACATATACTCACGCGAAGAGCTGTACACCGTGCCCGGTGGACAGGTGCTGGAAAGCGGTAGAGAAATAGTACATGTGTCCCGGCTAGGCATACTCTTCCGCTAGCTCTATGAGCTCCTGCGGCACTATACCCTTCTCGGCGAGCTTGCGGACCTCCTCGCGCGAATACCGGTATATTACGTCAGCACGGTCGGGCTTGAAGTCCCAGGGTGCTGCTAGCACTATGTCGCCCTCCCTCATCCACATCCTGCGGCGCAGGCTGCCGGGTATCCTCGCCTTCCTCTCGACACCGTCCTGGCACCTTATCAGAAGGTGGTCTGCGCCTAGGAGCCTCACCACGACACAGAGTATGGTGCCTTCCTCGGGGTTAGGTAGGGGTGCCTCCTTCTTGCCCTCCTCGCGTCGCCCTCCCTTCTTCTTTCTGCGCGCCAGGGAAGCATCACCCATGTGCGAATACTGTTTCACAGCCACGCTGCCTAGGGAAAATAAGGCTGGTGGCTAGGCGCTATGGAGGCGTGCGGGTGGAGGCTCTTCCTGGCCGGCGCTGCGGCGGCAACGGCCATGGTCTCTCTGGTTTTGATGGTTATCGTACTGTACTACTATGCGCCTATATACAGCGAGGCGCAGGAGGCTCGTTCAGCAATTGCGGCGGCCTCGCGGCTCATAGCAGAGCTTAACAAGAGCAATATACCGGAGGCGCTCGACAAGCTAAGCCAGACGCTTGTCCGGCTTAACCAGAGCCTAAGGCTCTACGATAGCCTCTATAGTGAGCTCCAATGGTATCGCGAGATAATAGAGCTAGTCTACAACGAGACCCATAGCCCGGACTTCAACAAGACACTAGAGAATCTCATGAGGGAAGCTGAGACTCTCCGCCTATTACAGTCACTACTAGGGTCAGCCCTATCCGAGACCCTCTACACAATGGAGAGTCTCCTCCGGAGCCTGCGCCACATAAGTGAGTTGGCACACGAAGCCCTAATGCTTGCGGATAGCCTGCCGCCCCAGGAGGCAAAGAAACTAGTCTGGGACGCGGAGAGGCTCCTAGAGGTAGCCCGCGACCCGGCTCTGCAGAGGCTGCTTACCGAGGCGCCCATGCTCCTAGCCGAGGCCAACAAGACGCTTGCTGAGCTGCCGAGGCCTCAGCCGTTGGCGGCGTGCGCAGCCGCGGTGGGCGTGGCGGCTGCGGCCGCGGCTATCTACCTACTTCACAGCTGCGGCCATAGGGAAGATGGAGAGAGCCCTAGAGGCTCGGCGGAGGATGCCTCTCCAAAAGACGGTCTATGAGGTCCTTGACTGTAGGGCCCTCAACTATCCTTAGCTCGTACCTAACTCTCGCTACGGGCTTGTTCATCTTTATCAAATCCTCTATCCTCGCGGGGCTTGCTACGAGCACGGCATCAGCAGGCACCCTTCGGAGCGTCTCCTCAAGGTCGCGGAGCTGCTGCTGTGTGTACCCGGTGGAAGGCACCACGGGCCCCATGTGTGGGTACTCCTCATACATCTTCTTGATCACGCCTACAGCATAGGGCCGTGGATCCACTATCTCCGCGCCGTGCTTCTTCGCCGCAACATACCCTGCACCATACGGTGCGCCGCCGTGCGTAACCGTGGGCGAGTCCTCGACGACGACAACCCTCTTGCCCTCAACTAGCTCCGGCTTGTCCACCTGGACCTCAAGCTCGGCAAGCGCCACCTCGAGGCCAGGGTTTATCTCGAGTAGCCGCCTTTTGGTCTCCTCCGTCTTCTCCGCGCCAGCCTCGCCTATCTTTGTGACCACGGCCACCTCCGCCATGCGGACGTTGACCTCGCCAGGGAACGTGCCAGCCACGAGCTCCGGCCGCATAGCGTCAGCAACAACTATCCAGAGATCAGGCTTTATAAAGGGCCAGTCGTTGTTACCCCCGTCCCATATTATCACATCGCCGAGACGCTCAGCCTCACGCAGCACAAGGCCATAGTCGACACCGGCAAGGACAGGCACCTCCAGGTCAAGGTAGGGCTCGAACTCCTCCCTCTCCTCTATCGTTAACGGGTACTTCTCCAGGTCATCCGGGAACTGTATAACTATGAGTTTCTTCGCCTCAAGATCCCCATACGCCATCGGATGCCGGACTATGACGGGGCCGAGGTCGCGGCTCATAACTTCTCGTGCAAGAGCCCGAGAGAGACTGCTCTTGCCGGCCCCCGTCTTTACAGCGGTAACGGCCACGACCGGCTTATAGCTGGCCAGCATGGTCTCCCGGGGCCCGATTATTTTGAAGTTGGCGCCTGCGGCCAGCACGCGGCTCATCTTATGCCCTAGCTCCTCGTAGGTAAGGTCGCTGTAGGCGAACACTACCTCGTCGACATGCTCCTCGCGTATAAGCTTTTCAAGCCAGGACTCAGGGACAATCGGGATACCGTCAGGGTACCGGTGCCCTGCCAGGCTCGGGGGGTAGCGGCGCCACTCTATCCCGGGTATCTGGGCCGCAGTGAACGCGACGACGTGAAACCCCGTGTTCTCCCTGAACACGGTGTTAAACACATGGAAGTCGCGACCCCCAGCACCCATTATGACTACGCGCTTTTTCTGCGCCAAGGGAAGCCACGCTCCCTCCACAAGGTAACGCGGGGCCTCCCTACTAGGCTCTCAACGTGCGGGGTAAAAGGCAGGGTGACGCGTCGGAAGGGCCTAGGCGGCTGAGGGGCGTGTGCGGCGATAGAGTGAACACTAGATAGCATGGCCTAGAGAGTGACCTGGCTGCTTTCAGTGGCCCACGCGCAGGTGTAGCAGCCTTGAAGCCCTGTATGGCGCTGGTTGCGTCCCCGCTGCACGACCCCCGCTTGCTCGGCCGTCTCGAGGAAACGATGAAGCCTGTCGTAGAGAAGTATCTCGGCGACGTCGAGGTACGTAGGATAGTCAGGGAGGAGGATGTAGCCTCCTCCCTACGCTGTGGCCATACGGTTGCGGTGATAGCGACGGGGGGCACGGAGCACCTGGCCCTCAAGCTCGGCTACGCGGCTGAGAAGGGTATGGTCGTAGTCGCTCATCCATACGCTAACAGCCTCCCCGCCCTGCTTGAGGCTTATCCTCTTCTCCGTCTGCTCGGCGCGACCCCGGTCTTCGTCGACGAGCTTGAGCCGGAGGCTGTGGAGCGGGCGCTTAGGCCGGCGCTGCTGGCGCTCCGAGGCGTTGCTCGCGTAAGAGGAGCCAGGCTGGGCATAGTGGGTGAGCCGAGCCCGTGGCTCGTGTACAGCAGGGTTGAGCCGCAGCGTCTCCGCGAGAGGCTGGGAATAGAGCTTATCGAGATAACGATAGACGAGCTTGAGGAAACGTACCGGAGCGTCGGGGTTGACGAGGCTCTTGTAGAGAAGCTGGCTGCCGGCGCCTCAAGTGTCGAGAGACCGAGGACGGAGCTTGAGAAGGCTGTGAGGCTCTACGCTGCACTAAAAGAGATGGTAAGGCGCTACCGGCTCGACGCTGTGACTGTGGAGTGCTTCGCTATAATACCGAGGCTGGACACCACAGCCTGCCTCCCTTTCGCACTCTTAAACAGTGAGGGAATCGTAGCCGGCTGTGAAGGCGATGTACCATCGACGGTTACCATGATGCTCCTAAGCTGGTCCACGGGCCAGCCAGCATTCATGGCAAACCCTGCAAGGTTCTACCATGACGGCCTCCTCCTAGCTCACTGTACGGCGCCGCTAGCCTACGGCAGGTACCGGCTGCTTAGCCACTTCGAGACGGGTAAGGGCGTAGGCGTCTCGGTCGAGCTCCCACCATCAACAAGGGTTACGATAGCGAGGCTTGACCCGAAGCTGGAGAAGCTGCGGATCGGCGAGGGCACTGTGATAGAGTCTGGCCTCCGGAGCCCCCTCCACTGCCGCACACAGGTTAGAATACGGACCAGCTGGGATCCGAGGAAGCTGCTCTACGAGAGCATAGGCAACCACTATGTCGTGGTGCCCGGTGGTTACGTGGAGCTCGTTGAGCATCTGGGTCGTCTCCTCGGCCTCAAGGTAGAGAGGCTATAACTATACTGTCGCCAGCTGGCGTGCTCCCCCCCTTTCTCCGCGTATCATCACGGGTGCTTGAGCTTAAGGCTGGGACCCGTGAGGCCCCGCTTTTGGGGAAACCCTTGACCCTCCATATACCATGAGAATATTACGGACAGCCAGGGAAACCTAGAGGGAGGGAAGGGTCTCAGAAGGAGAGGGAGAGGTGAAACAGGGTGCCACCAGAGATACAGCTCCGCGTCGCCGAGGCCCGTAGCCGCGACGTGGGCCGAAAGATAGCCAGGATAAGCCGTGACGCCATGAAGAAGCTCGGTGTAGAGGTAGGCGACTTCATAGAGATAGAGGGCCCGAAGGGCGTGGCGGTTGCACAGGTTTGGCCGCTGCCTCCGGACGATGACCCGGAGATAATCAGGATAGACGGGTTCATACGTGAGGCTATTGGCGCGAGCGTCGGCGAGACCGTGACCGTCAGGAAGGCAGTCAACGTGCAGCCGGCGACCAAGGTTGTGCTTGCACCCACCGAGCCAATAAGGTTCAGCAGGGACTTCGTCGACTATGTCAAGGAGTTCCTACTCAGGAAGCCGGTCACGAGGGGCGAGACGATAATAGTCCCAGTGCTCGGCACGGGTCTTCGCCTGGTCGTTGTGGCTACGCAGCCCAGCCAGTTCGTCTACATAACTGACCAGACGCAGCTGGAGATACGTGAGGAGCCTGTCCGGGAGGAGCAGATACGCCGCGGTATACCGCGCGTAACCTGGGAGGACATAGGCGACCTCGAAGAAGCAAAGGAGAAGATAAGGGAGATAGTTGAGCTGCCGATGAAGCATCCAGAGCTTTTCAAGCACCTAGGTATTGAGCCGCCTAAGGGCATCCTCCTCTACGGCCCGCCGGGCACCGGCAAGACACTCCTCGCCAAGGCACTCGCCAACGAGATAGGCGCCTACTTCATAGCGATCAATGGCCCCGAGATTATGAGCAAGTATTATGGTGAGAGCGAGCAGAGGCTCCGCGAGATATTCGAGGAGGCCCAGAAGAACGCTCCAAGCATCATATTCATAGACGAGATAGACGCAATAGCGCCCCGGCGGGAGGAGGTCACCGGCGAGGTAGAGAAGCGTGTAGTAGCCCAGCTGCTGACGCTCATGGATGGCCTCAAGGAGCGCGGCAGGGTCATAGTCATAGGTGCCACTAACCGGCCGGAGGCATTAGACCCTGCGCTCCGTAGGCCCGGCCGCTTCGACCGCGAGATAGAGATTCGCCCACCCGACAAGCGTGCCAGGAAGGAGATACTCCAGGTCCATGTTCGCAACATGCCGCTGGCGGATGATGTCGACCTAGAGAAGATAGCCGAGATGACTCATGGCTACACCGGCGCCGACCTGGCGGCGCTGGTCAAGGAGGCAGCTATGAGCGCTCTGCGGAGGTTCATTAAGAGCGGGAAGATAGACCTCAACAAGCCGATACCCGCAGAGGTGCTCAAACAGCTAAAGGTGACGATGGCCGACTTCATGGAGGCCATGAAGTATGTGCAGCCCAGCCTGATAAGGGAGATCTACATAGAGATGCCAGAGGTCCACTGGGACGACATAGGTGGGCTTGATGATGTGAAGCAGCAGCTGCGGGAGGCGGTGGAGTGGCCGCTCAAGCACCCAGAGGTATTTGAGCAGATGGGTATACGGCCGCCTAAGGGTATCCTGCTGTTCGGCCCGCCGGGCACGGGTAAGACCCTGCTCGCGAAGGCGGCGGCGACCGAGAGCGGCGCCAACTTCATCGCCGTAAGGGGCCCAGAGATACTCAGCAAATGGGTAGGCGAAAGCGAGAAGGCGATAAGGCAGATCTTCCGCCGCGCTAGGCAGGTAGCCCCAACGATAATCTTCTTTGATGAGATAGACTCGATAGCGCCCGCTAGAGGGATGAGGCACGACACCAGCGGCGTGACGGACAGGATAGTTAATCAGCTGCTCACGGAGATGGATGGCATAGAGCCGCTGACCAACGTGGTCGTTATTGCTGCGACCAACAGGCCGGACATACTGGACCCGGCGCTGCTCCGCCCCGGCAGGTTCGACAGGCTGATCTACGTCCCGCCGCCGGACAAGAAGGCTAGGCTTGAGATACTCCGCATCCACACCAGGAACATGCCGCTGGCGGATGATGTCGACCTAGAGAAGATAGCTGAGATGACAGATGGCTATACCGGCGCCGACCTAGAGGCTGTGGCGCGCGAGGCAGCAATGATAGCAGTAAGAGAGACCTTCAAGAAGACGGGCAAGCCAAAGCCAACCGAGGTACGCATGGAGCACTTCTTGAAAGCGCTAAAGGCGGTACAGCCAAGCCTCACCCCGGAGGACATAAAGCGCTACGAGCGCCTGGCCAAGGAGCTCAAACGCATGGTGCTCTAGGGGGGAACCACTACCTTAGTCCTGCTTGTCTTTTTTTGTAGCAGCATATAGGCTCCCTCAAAGGCGCATCTCCTCGGCAAGGCCTTCTATTCACTTCCTTCAGTCGTTATCGGCCCCGGGGTGTGCTGTCTCAGGTAGCCTTATCCCTCCTAGCCTTCCTAGCCTAGAGGGGACCAGTGACAGCCTAAGCTCGCGGCAACGTGTACACCCCGTAATGTAGGCATAAGGGGGGTAGGATAGTGGCGGAAGGGTTCAACGCGTATACTATATGCCTTGGTGTCCGTCAGGCTCTTGCAGTGGCCTCCCTCCTAGCCTTCGAGGCCATTCGCAGCGTCGGATGCTGTTGTTGGCTCGAGGCGCTCCCTAGCTGGAAGGAGGCTCTAGCCCTTCTACTTGAGAACGCTGACGTAGAGTACAGTGGCTGTCTGGAGGAGCTCCTTGAGCGTGGCTGTGGGCTCTCTCTGCTGCATTTCCTTGAGGAGGCTGTGTCGAGGCTGCTCGGCGAGGAAGGATACCTCTAGCCGGGATGTTACGGTTCCGTAGCCTATGGTTCCTCGGTTCCGGGAAGCTCTCCCTGTCTAGGGATGCCTTAGCTTCTTGCTGCTGTTGTCAGAAGGATAGGGGCTGTATCGGTGAAGAATGAATAGTGCAGAAGTTGGTCCCCGACTACGTGGGTTTAAGAGAAAAACCTTGGGATAGGGGAGGAGGGTGTTTGCTTACTGTCGCTTTGTGACAATCTTTATCTCGACGCCTGGGGGTAGCCTTACTGGCTGGTAGCGTCGTCCGCGGCCCTCGTAGAATTTGGTGAACATCTCGTAGAAGTGCAGCCTTAGCGTGTGTATGTTGGCTATGAATGCTTCGAATCCTATGACGAATATGTTGCCTATAGCGTATACTAGTAGGCCTATGGGGCTGCTTAGGCCGCCCGCCTTCTCTGCTATAATGAAGAAGCCGTACATTAGGCCGCTGTGCGCCAGCATCAGGCCCATGATACGGACGAAGCTCAATGTGTTGCTGAGTAGCACCAGTACCAGGTCGAAGGCTTCGACAAATGCCAGTATAAGGCGCTGGCCGAGGGGTTCATGGCCGTATATTATCGGTGCCAGCAGGTCTATCACTATAGCTAGCACTATGAGGGCCTTCGCTATGTTGGCGAAGAGGAATGCTGAGGCAGGCAGCTGCACAGTGATGCCGTTCACTGTGACCGCGGTGGCGCCAAACATGGCTGGTATGACGGGTAGTGTTGTGTCGAGACTGAGGTAGCGGACTCCGTACTGGTCGAACACGCTGCCGGCTATGTAGGAGCCCACGAATATCGCTAGCACGCCCGTGAAGCCGAGCGCTACTGCCAGCGTATGTAACATGTGCTCGGGGTCACGCTCCTTGAGGCTTCTGAGGAATCCTAGCCACGATGCCAGTGCTAGCAGCACCGAGCCTAGTGCCAGGCTCACGTAGAGTGAGCGGAACGTCAACACCCTGACAGCCGTTGCCGCCTCCGCACCATGTGCCTCGCCTATGTAGCGCTTGTAGAGCTCGTGCACTGGGGACGCGTAGGGCGGGTGCCCGTGCCATAGGTTCTTGTCGATCCAGTGTGCCACTGGCGTCACGGGGCCGAAGAACTCTGCTGCGAGTATACCGAAGATTATAGCCGGTATGCTCACGTAGACCAACAGCTGGCCTATAGTGCGCCAGCCCTCGCTCTTAGCCTTCTTCCAGAGGTAGAGGCCAAAGAGCAGCAGCACTAGGCCATGGCCAGCATCGGGGAACATAAGGCCGAAGATTATCGGGAACGTTATAGCCATCAACAGGAGTGGCACGTACTCGCCAGGCGCCGGCAGGCCATACATGCCCAGCAACTCGACGAAGGGGCGTAGAGGCTTCGGCGGCTTGAACACGGTAGGCAGCTCCTCGGCAGGCTTGCCGCGCAGCGGCCTGGCATAGATTGTGTAGGTGCCTCCCACGGCACGGTTCAGCGCCTCGGTCAGCCTCGGTAGTGCATCCTCAGAGACATAGCCGACAAAGACGGCCAGGGTCTTCGTCGTGTAAGCGGATTCGAGTATCTTCAGCAGCGCTGAGAGGGCCTCCAGCCGCAGCAGGGCCTCCTTTAGCTTCCTCGCTATCTCGCGTAGCTCTTCCCTAGTAAGCCGCACTCGCGGCAGAAGTATGAGGCTAGCACCGGCGGAGCTGGCTTCGCGCATCACTGCCTGCTCCGCGTCCGGAGGATACACTATGACATAGGTCACGTAGCCATCCTCTATGTTAAACCCGACAGAGTAGACGCCTAGCGCGTTCATGCGCTCCTCGAAGGCCTGTATATTCTCTGCAGGCACGCGGTACAGCAAAGCCCTTATGTACTTGGCGTTAGTGAGCGAGGCTAGGTCAACGTCTATGAAACTGTACTTCTCTATTACTTCAACATACTGGGCGAGGGGTCCTACCCTGCCCTCCGCGAGCCCAGCGAGGCCGTGCTCAACCTGCTCTATGAACCTGTTTATAGACGATATGACTGTTGACGTGGATGCTGCTATGTTCGGTGACACGACGACCTCGGCCCTGGCCTCGGCCTCGACACCGAGCTTCTCGAGGAGGCTGCGTATACGCTGCGCCAACACCTCTATCTCGCCGCGCAGGCGCCGAGCCAGGTTACGTAGCCTCTCGTCACCCTCGCCGCTAGGGTGGAAGCAGCCACACTCAGCGAGCGCCTTCGCAGCTTCTAGCATCTTGCTCCTAGGCACGACTATTATCGTCTGGGGCGGCGACCGCGCAATGATGAGGCCCATGCTGACCGGCACCTCGCACCTGTTGTTGATTGGCTTAGGCACCTCTCCCTCTCGTGTCCCAGTATAGGAGCCGGCTTCTCCACAGCGAATGATTTTAAAAATGTCTATTCGGGCGCAGCCCTCCTAAATCCGGGCGCCTGGGCTTGGTTGAAAAGAAGGTCGCTGTAGTCGCGGACCCCTACGTGTCGGCGTTCTACCGCATGCTGGGCTTCCTGGCGTTCAGGGCCGGCAGTCCAGAGGAAGCCAGAAGGATCATCAGCGAGCTGCTCGCCCGCGAAGACCTAGGCATAGTGTTCGTGGCCGCCGAGTACTACGAGGGACTGGGTGACGACTTCCTCGAGATGGTTCAGCGCAAGAGGCCCGACCTCATAGTCACGGTGCTTCCGACCCCGAGAGAGCGCGGCCGGCCCATGGATGTACAGAAGGAGCTGCTTAAGGCCCTCGGAATGGGTTAAATATTAGCATTTTAGACCCGGCGCTGGGACAGCGGCTGGGCATCCAGGGGGTGCAGGGCCCACCATGTCTCCACGCGTGATCGGTGACCCCGAGAGGATAGTCAACCAGGTCATAGAGGAGTTCCGGAAAGAGCTAGAGAAGAGGATAGCCGAGGCACTCGAGGCTTCCAGGAGCGTCCTGGAGAAGGCCTACGACGAAGCCATTAGGAGCCTCGAGAAGACTCTTGAAGAGAAGCTCCGGGGTCTTGAGGAGAAGCTG
>Ga0256838_1000472_pt1 | contig 24885 bp, 32 predicted proteins | sample 4571419metaG_FD_185978 | JGI IMG/M metagenome (GOLD analysis project Ga0256838, IMG submission 185978) | Hydrothermal vent microbial communities from Guaymas Basin, Mexico - 4571-419 | ecosystem: Environmental > Aquatic > Marine > Hydrothermal vents | place: Mexico: Guaymas Basin | collected...
ACCTAGTGAAGTTATAGGTTCAGAGGATTTCATAAACTGTATGGAAAAGAAAGGTTGGGAATATGTAGAAATTATAGACAAGGAGGAAGTATTCTTCTATGAATGGGGTGGGTTCATTCAAGGCGACGATGGAAAGTGGTATAATAATGTATGGAATGAAGGGTCTAAAGAAATTTAATCGTTAACTTTCTTCTTATCCTAAATGGTGGGACTTTCAAAAGAATAGTGTAATTGGTAAAAATTGAGGAAAAATTATTTTCAGAATCCGACTTGAAGTATAAATTCTGTGTCACTATAACTTTCGATGATAAATTTCATAAACTTATATATGAATTTCCAATTTTCGTCATCAAGGTATTCACGTGTCATCTCATCGTTAAGGTATTCAATAACTTTACTATGTATAAAAATGTATTTGGAGCGTGAAGGTTCTATTGTATTGGTTGTTTCGTCAGTTTAGTAATAGTCAAATTTTTTAACGGGTGGTAATATGACATCCATATTATCTACTATTTGTCTAAAATATTGTAAAGTTTTGGAGGTTCGAACTCTTTAGAAAATTTTAGTTAATATACAATGTCTAACTTGAAAACAATGGTGAATGTTCCATCGCAATTCTTCTGAACACTAACAATTTCTTTTGGTGTATACCAATCTTCTTCTCCGTAATCACTATATGCACGAAAAGAGTCATTAGCATGATTCTCAATATCATCTAATGAGTCAACAATCACTATATAATAAAAATCTCCATTAACTTTAACAATTCTTTTATTTTCGTCGAATGTGTAATGGTCAAACGAAATGTCCATCTTGAACCACCTATACAATATTGAACGAGTATATTTTAAATTTTTCTGTTCATAAACGAATTTCATAGTTTCTTTGATTAGTAACCTGGTCAATATTTAAACGTTATTATTGGTAGAAGTGTTGTTTTTAAAATAATATTGTTGATATTTTATTGGTGTTCATATGAACGAAGGTGATCTATATGATCACGAAATTTGGAATCTTTTCGAAAGTATGATGGATAGTGGGTTAATACCTCCAGAGGGAGATAGTAATTACTTTTGGCCGGCAATGGTATTGCGTGTGGAAAGATTACTCTATGAACGTTTGAATAATGGTAATGTAAATCTTGATTGGTTTAATCAAGAATTTTACAAAGAATTGCAAAATGATCTCAATGAAAAAATGAAGGAATATGGTTTTGAGGATCTTGGTTCTACAATTTCATATAAAGAACCAGAAAAGGTATGGGATATGCTAACGGAATTTGTTGAAATAGTGAGACAACACGAAGAAGAATGGACAAAAATAGAATGGTGTCCAAAATATTAATATTATTTCGTATTATTTCTTCTTTGTTAAATAGTTTTTTTGGTTCTTCGTGTGTTGTATTTGTAATATCAATATGTTCTTGTCCTTTTAACTTCAATGTTAATTTGGTTTTACATTTTTCTTTTGAAAAGACTTGCCCTTTAGGGTGGTGAGGAAGTCAGTCAGAAAATTATTATAAAATCCTATTTATAAAATGCCATAAAGTTTAAAAGGATCGAATGCCAATTTTGTTATGGTGATGTCAAATGAGGACAATAGAAGAAAAACCAATTAAGTTGAAAGTTGTTCGGACGAAGAGAGGTGCACTTTTATATATGATAGAAGTTGACAAGAACCATTTCTATTTGGAGCAAAATCCTCTTAAGAATTCGAAGTATGGTGTTGCGTATAGGAAAATCAAGGAAAGGTTCCCTGAGTTTTATATGTTCTGGGAGATCAAGAACAATAGGTATACTGGTAAACTACTTGTTGGTGCAATACTGGAGAAGCAAGAAATAGATGATTTCATAACGCTTGTTGCACAATCTGATGAGTTTATGAACTTTGAGCACATCTTAGACGAGATCGAGGAAATGGAAGAAGAGAAGGGGGAGTAGATGTAGTTTATTTTCTTTAAACTTTTCACTACTATTTATTTAGTTATAAATTAAGAACTTCTATGTGGTAAACTCTTTAGTATTGTGTCAACTCTATGGTAACACTCACGTATGCGATTATAGAATATTTAATGTATTTTCAAGTGAATGTTGTACTATTCGTAGTGTGTGTCATATTAGATAATATTGGAGTGGTAATATGTGGCGAAAATAGTATTTTACTATTGTGTGTTGTGTATATAAATTAGGCCAAAAATTTTATAAACTTTTGCATACGTGTATTGTCTTGAGGTGATGTAAATGGAGAGGGTTGTTGCTGAAGCGATTGCTAGTGTTATGAGGGAATATTTCGATGAGGATGCTGAGATTAAGGAGGATTATTCTGGTCGGTTTATGTATGGTGAAACGACGACTGCTATTATTACGCGTGATCCGTATATGGTGTATACTGCTTTGGGACTTATCTTTGGATTTTTCTTGAATAATAAGTTGGATGAACTTAAGTTGGATGGTTTTGATGAGGAGAAGTTGGAGGAGTTAAGAGAAGAGATTGATTATTTATTGTATGATACTGAGTCTGGTGATTGGTTTAGAGTCGACAATTTTGGTCTTGAGTTTGTTGTGTATTAATTCTTTGTTTTATTAAAAGTAAGATTTATAACACTATTGTATTGTCTATGTATCGTTTAATTTTTACATTTGATAATATAAAATATGAGTATGGTTTTGAATATGTATTCATTAGGATGCTAATATATAGTCTTTTTGATGTGTATGGGTTGTATGTTTCTGACCTCCTCCCCGCCCCTGTAGAGCGAGGGTTCCAACGAGTTAACCCCTCGCTACGGACGGGAAGGTTTGCGGGCCCATAACCTACTCCCGTTACCGGTTTCGGTTCAGCCCGCAGGCCCGGTCTTGGGCCCGTTACCCCTCACCGCAAGGCAGATTGGGGTTATGGTTTAGAGGCCACCTTCAAGTTTTTTTATGGACGCCTTACTGCGTCAACCCTCCAATGCTGGAGGGTAACGTGAAACCCATCATCTCATCGGGTTGTTTTTTGGTGGCCTCTCCGAGATCATATTACGTTGCAAGAGTTTAAAAAGGTTTCGGTCTAAAAGAACTAAATTCTCAATTATTACATCCCCACCCTGAAAGGTGAGGCTTTCAAAAGAAAAAGTAAGTGTTGTCATTAATTATGAATATTGTTTTTATTATGTTGTGGGTTATTAGGAGTTTTACTGGTGTTGTTATGTTGGAGTTTATTGTTGCGTTAATATAATCTATAACGTTATTTACGTCATAGGGGTATGAACTTGTATTGTATAGTGCTGTTATAATATTTTGGTCATTGGAATTTGGGTCTGTTGGATCTGATGTCCAGATTGCGTATCCATATTTGTTTATTATTACATCTGTGTATATGGTGTTTTGTCACTTATAAAGATAACAACGTCACTATCGCCATATCTTATTATTGTTAGATTGAAATTTATTTCTATGTTTGGTGTTGAGTTTCTTAATAGGAATAATCCTCTGTTCCCGTCGTCTAGTGGTTTTATTATAATTTTGTTTTCTTCATATTCTATGGTAACATTGTTTGCGTATTTTACAAAGTGTTTTGGGTTGTAAAATGTGTGTTTTTCGTTGTTTATGTGGTTTATGTTATGTTTTGCATAAGTGTGTGTAGTGTTCGCTAATAGTATTATCGTTATTAGTATGATGGTTAATATTTTTTCATTTATTTACCCCACTATTATTGTGGGTGAGAACTTTAAAGTATATATTATTTACCATAAGATTTTTATATTTGGTTTCATACATATAATGGGTTGAATGTTATGAATGTTGATATTTATGGTTTTCGGAATATATTTGGGCGTCACTTATATAGAAATTACTTAGTTATTATGTTAATTCTATTTGTGTTTTCGTTCTTTTACAATGTTTATCTTTGGAGTAATACGCCGGATTATATATCTGAGCGTATCACTATAATTGAATTTAACAACACGAAGTTTCAAGAAGTTAGTGTTTATAGACCGGTTGGTAGTATAGTTGATGTTGATCTTGATGTATTCAAGAGTATTGTGACTGATGGTGTTGTTTATGTTGATACTTTTAATGATTATAAAGTTATTTTATACTATAAGGTTAATAAAACTATCTATAGGACGGAATATTATGGTAATAAGTATCTATATTTACAATATAAGAATAAGTTTTTGGAAGGTGAGAGTAAATTTGTTGTTAATGTTCATAGTGTTGAGTATGTTCGTGATTATCATAAAATTAGTTTGTTTTTTGTTGTTGTGCCATTTTTGTTTGTGTTTGGGTATATTATGTATTTGATGAGGTTGGTAAGGGGTTCTGAGCGTTGTGATATTAGTTATACGTTGATTTCACTTGTGTTGCTTTTTGTGTTATCTATTATTAATAATTTTATCATTTTTATTATATTTTTGGGGTTGGCAGTTGGTTTTCCAGTTTGGAGTGCATTGTTCAATAATTTCTGGGGTTGACGCTTAACAAACTTATGTTTTCTCTTTTGTTAATGTGATCAAGAAATATATTAAAAGGTGTTATTGTTAGTCTGTGGTATTGTCTTCGTTGTAATTATTTGTATTTATTGTTTTATTTTTCGTATATTGAGTCAATTAAGTATTTTATGAAACTGTTGTAAAATGTTTGGTCGTTTCCTTGTATTTGGTGTGTTTTTGTTTTAGTGTTTAGATAGTATTCTATCCATTCGTTTTTATTGTTTGTCACGTCGTAAGTTATTTTCTTATAATGGGTTACGTTTTCATCTTCTAGTTTTACTTTAATTATAAGTTTTCCACTATATGAATGCCTAACATATATTTCTCTACCATTATACTCTCCTATTTTGACATCATCTTCGTATGTTTCTACTAAGGATTTGACTCTATATAGCACATTGTTGATGAAGTCTAATGTGTTAAGTTCCGGGAAGTTCTTGGATGTTATTTTAGATAAGTCTATGTAATATTCGTTTGTCTTTTTGTTGACGTATATAATGTCTTTCCAGTTATCGTCTGTAATTTTTAATTCTGTTTTTGACTCTATTATTTGCGTCAATTGCATCACCATTTTGGATTTGTTCTTTCATTATATTTAAGTTTTTCGTGGTAGTAAACTTTAAATAATACGATATAAATATTTAATTTAGTCTGTAATATGTATGTTCTATAGAAGATTATTGAGATTCTTGACGAGTATAACACTGATTACGGTATTATCGAAGGTAACATTCGGATTATGAACTTTTTGTAGTGTTATTTGTGTCCAAATTCTAGATATAGACTTAGTGTGTTTTGTTCCAGTTGAAATGACGGTAGTTTGTTCGCGAGTTTTCGGATGAAGTATATAATCTCTATAGAAAAGTTAGTTGATTTGTGAATGAACTAAAACTAATGAATCTAAGGAGGAATTTCATTAGTGATTAATTTTTTAATTATGGTATTCGGGTATGCTTGTTTATGTAGGTGAAGTTTTTGTGTTTCTCTAATGATGTTCCGAAGAATATTATAGAAGAATTCGTTGAGACTATTAATGAATATTGTTGTGGCTCCACTTTATTATGTGGTGACATAAAATATAATGATGTATATGGATTATATATTTTCATTTCATATTCAATAGAGAGTTAAACATCGAAAAACTTATTAACATCTATTATTCTTATATTTTTTGGGTGATAGTATGAAAGATATCGTCGGATGTATTGTTAGACCAAGAAGCCGTACATCGTTTGAAAAGTATGTAGATTTAGTGTATGAAGTAGTTGACGTTTATGATGGTCACGTTGAATTATGGCCATACTATGATGAAAAGAAACTAAATGAGTACGAAAAAAATAGTTGTTAACAAACTTAGTGAATTATTTCCATTACCTAATGGGTTCTTTTGGTCATATGTAGGTATTAGCGTTCCTGATGAAGTTTATGTTTCTATTGACGAGTTCTTTGAGAAATTTGAAGTTTTAAGTGATGATGAAGTTATCGAATTATGGAAAAAGGATATTTTGCCACCTAATAGTGGTGCGTATTGGAGAATTAAGGGAGAGTGTAGATCTTAGTTTTTTTTGTGCGTTTTCTATAAAAGGATCACCAAAAACTTTATAAATTTTACATACGTATATACTATCGAGGTGGTTGTGATGAACGTTCCCGAAACGACGATGAATAACCAAAGTAGTGGTAAGGATAAATTTTATGCGTTTCTTTTTGTAGTATTTATGTATTTTGTTGCGCCATTAGTAGTAACAATATACGCTAACTCTCCAATTACGAATGTAACATTCTTTAACTGTTTCGTAAATGATGATAAGTTTGGAAAGAGTTTATTATTGGGAGCATTGTTGTCGTTTGTTGCATTTATACTAAGGTTCAAGATTATTGATAGGAATGTTGTGAGTTCAATGACTTTTAAGGCGATACCATTTATGACGCTATTGCCGTTTGTAGTGTTCTTTGGTGTTCACACCGTTATTCATAGAGAACTATCAGTGTTAGCATTAATAATTGCATATGTTTTACTATTAGTTGCAATGACAATCTATGTAGCGTTCGTTTACACGATAATTGAGAGTCTAATAGATTCATTTAATGATGGATCATTTATTTACAAAATTCCAATTGGAATGTTCTTGTTAGGGTTCTTTTTAGTTGTCTGGTCTGCGTTTGTTTGTGGTGTTAATGGAGCAATAAATGCATAATTTTCTCTTTTTTTCAAACGAAAAACTTTTAAGTAGTTCATAATAATTTATATTGGGTGATTTGTGTGAGTAATCGGAACTATGGGGAAATTATGAAGAAAATTGTATTTGGAATTGTTAAACTGTTTAACATTATGTTCGCAGTATTTTTCTTTATAGCGAACATCATAACATCAGCAATGTCTGCGACAATAGATATGTTTGGTGTTAAGGTTTATAGGTGTTATACTGAAGGGTTTTCGACGTGTGTTTGTGAGACTTCCGAGGGTATTATAAAGGTTGACAAGACAACGTGGAATGTTATAAGAAATGATACGCATCTTTCCGATTATGATGTTTCAATTAAAATTAGAGACTTTTGTGATTGATTTTCTTTTTATGTTTTGTTGAAATTTTACAATTTTGTTCATACTTGTTCTAGGAATATTTAAAAACTGTTTATTCGGAATGTTTCTTTGTGTTTATAATGTCAACGATATATGTTTCAGAACTATAACCTTGTTATAATGATGAGATATTTATTGACTTGGTTGATATGAACTCTTCATAAAACTTTATTTTGTTTGTAAGAGTTCTATTTGTGCTTATAGTGAGTTATGCTGATTTGAAGAAAGGTTAACAATAAAATTATACTTATAGTAACTATCTTGCAAATATTGAAATGTTACTTTAAATGTTGTTTTATAGTATTGTATTGGGTAAAAATCAATGAGAAAGTTAGTAGTATTTGTGGTCACGGTAATAATATTGTCGCAAATAGTCTATGCTAAGCAAAATGTTTTTATTGTTAATGATAAGAATAAATTCATTATTGAGATAACACCAAACAATTATCCGAAATATGTTAAATTCCCGTATATTGATAAAAATCTAAATTTGATAATACTAAACAAGGATAAAACAACTTGGACACCTGATGACTATGTTAATATCAATAAACGGTTTAGATATGGTATAAATGTGATCGTGATACATAGGGACTTTCAAGATGTTTCGCCATATAACTCGCAATATGAGAGATTTGCACTTATTGTATATTTCAATAGTAAGAAAGTATCAATTGTCTTTGACGAGGCACAAAACAACGATTATGGAATTTTGTATTGGTTTAATGGTAGTAAACATCATATAAAGTACTATTCTGTTGATTCTAATTTTCATACAACTACATTTATATTACCAGAACTATATTCATATAGAGATGGAGTTTTATATCATAAGGGATATACAGCGTTCGCTGATATAAAGCAATTTATTTTGCAACATAAGAATGAACCATATAAGATCAAACTTAAAACGTGGTCTCATTCAGTAACGGGAATAAAAAAGATTATTATCAAACCAAGAACAAATATTGTAAGTATACTATAACCTTTTATTATATTTTTTCTTTTGAATGTTTTGTCCTTTAGGGTGGATAATGGTCAGAAAATGAAGGGAAGTGTTTCTGGTATTAGAGTTCTTCAAATCTCTTTTTTACATTGTTTTTCCCTTTTAGTATTGAAATTCTGTACTCTGCCCATAATCTTGGAAGACTCCGACTTAGGTAATCAACGTCTTTTCCCACTTCTGCCATAACAAATCCTAGTTCTGTGTCCTCTAGTAATTCATCAAGGAAATCTTCAACGAAATCGACGAACTTGGAAAGAGTAACACCAGCACCTCTCATACTAAACTTAAAGACTAAAACGGTACTTCCTTCATCTACCATCTCTACCTCAACGTTTCCGACTACTAGTTCGTGCGAACTAACATTCCATTCTATGGTTTTGGACACCATTCACATCACCTCAATATTATATATGTATATAGAGTTTATAAAGTTTTTGGTTATTATATATGTAGATATCATTTTCTGTGGTGGTTATAATGAATGGTATAAATGTGATGATAAATAATGTGAATAAACAAATTAATTTGCAATATGCTGGAAGAATTATTGTGTTGTTTATAATAACTTCTCCAATACTTGTGCCAATTTTAGCACTTACATTCGAATCGCTCTATGATGCTTCCGGAGTCCCTAATCACCTAAATATAAATGGTGTCAATTTTACAGAAATCGATAACAATGGAATTTGTAAAATACCTAAATTTTGTCATATATACGAAACGGAATTTAGCGTAAATAGTAGTGATATTATTATTGCAAGAATGGATATGAGTAATATTGTATATAAAAAAGGATTATTTACAAAGAGACAAGTGACTCCAACATACGCAACATCATTAGAGAATGTGTTAAACTTGGCATCTAAGAGTGGAGTATTATACTACGACAATACACATATTTTTAGAATAGAAAAGACTAAAATCAAACAGTTTTAGTATCATATTCGTTCAGGTGGATACGCTGAAATAGAATTTGAATTGTTCGGTAAAGAGTTTGTTGATGAAATTTTTATTGTTACTAATGAAATTACTGAATCAATTCTTGAATTCATAGACTGGGATGTAGAGAAAATTGACTAAACTATTCTCACCTTTTTTGTATGATAATTTCGAAAGTCTACTATAGATTCGTGAGTTACTTAATTGGTTTAATATATAGTAAATAATGTAGTTCAAATTTTATAAAGATATTTTTTATTAGTCTCAACTATGATTATACAACTTTGAGTAATATTCCAAAGATAAACATTGTAAGCAAATGATAAAATAGATCTTTTTATTAGCAAAGATAATCATTAGTTCTTAATATAATTTTGGACATATACCTCAAAAAATAGTGTTATAACTCAATCAAAACATTTAGGTTATATCTATGAATAACCCAACATTTATTCCTCAATAAAAATAACCTCGAATTTGTTATTACCAATAAATACTCTAACTTCTTTTTCAATATCGTCTTTACTTTCAACTCTTATAACATCTACAAAACAATACTTTGCTGAAAACCATAATACTAATGAAGTTGTAATAATTGTATCAATGTCTTCAAGGGAATACTCAGTAAACTCTTCAATAAGATCAAAATAAATTAGTAGTTTATTAACTAACGGTAAAATATTATCACCTTTCCTAACTTCTTTTCTAAGTTCCTTAATAGTTTCATAAAACTTCGAGTATAATACATAGTATGTATTATAATCTACATTATTTGGAACATTTTTGTCAAATATTTCTGGGTACCTAAAAGCATAAACCTTAAACTTTTCGTCATCGCAATCTCTAGTAATAACTACAACATACATTCTAACCACCATAACTAAAAATTGATGATATCTATAAAAAACTTTCTACTAATTCACACAAGAAAATAATATAAGGTATAACAATAAAATACAACAACTTGAAAAATTGTATTATAGATAGCGAATTGATAAACAATATCGTTTAAAGTTTTTTTATAAATTATATAAAAGGGAAACAAATGAATAGAATATTATATATAGTATTTTTAACTATTATTACATTAATAATGACAAGCTCTATATATGTGAGTGCTAAAATTCGGTCAAAATTATAAATGATAAACACAACTTTTATATCTTTGATACTAATGATTTAAAACCATATGCACCATACTATGATTCAAACTTAGGATTAATAATATTAAACAGAGATAAAACGACAGAATCACATAGTAACTATCTTTCATTTCCTAAAATAATTGGACAACCAATAAGAATCAAGATTGTTGTTAAAGATTTTCAAAACGAAGAACCATACAACTCGTGTGGCGAACACTTCTCTATACAAATGTTCACACTTGATTCTAAATTGAAAGTCGATATTGATTACAAGGAGAATGGGAGTCCCAATGGTATATGTATGTTGTTGTTAGATATGGGATAGGATGGAAACCATACACTATAAATAGTTATTCTATAGATAACAATTTTCACACAATTATAGCGTACCCTTCAAATTTAACTAATTATATGGATGGCAAACTAACACATTCACTAGATTTACTTGATGATTCTCAGAGGAATGATCTTTTACAATATTATAAGTATGTTGAAAAACGATATATTTTAAAACTAGCATCGTGGAGTTGTGGTGTTTCTGGTATAAAATATGTAAGTGTTGAACCGGTTCCAGAAGTAACTACAATAATATAATGATTTCTAAATTGATATTATGTTGTAAAAGTTTAGTTAATATTGAGTTTAATTTGCAATATTTTGTAACTTAATCTAAATAGTGGAGTTTCCAAAATAAAAATATCTAAACGTGAATAATCACTCTATCATAAGAAAGTATTTATTACTTGGTTGTTTGCATATATGTGTAAAGTTTGTAAGTAATATTGTAAGTGTAATTAATATGTTATTCACTTACGTTTCGTGTATACTTTAGAGAAAACTTTAAAGGAAAAATGTTTCAATAAAGTATTATCGGGCAGATATCAAAGTTCTCCATTTCGTAAAATTCGAATCTTACGACTTCGATCTTATGTTTTAACTTATCAAGGCTAATACCCATTATATTGGCGATTTCTTCGAGTGTATATTCGTGTTCTATTTCAATTGGATACATTTTTGCATCAAGTTCAACATCGACATATGCAAGTTGACCCTGAAAATCAACGCCAGCATTCATTGTTAGTAGTACAAGATATGTTCCTGGATTAACGATATGTTCTGACTTTTCTAGTATGACGATCATCGGTTTATTAACTCTTATTATTTTCACTGCTGGGGATTCAATACTTAGATTATTATTATCTTCAATGAATCCGTTACTATAAAATGAAATTATATCAATATTTTCGACTAAGGGGTGTTCGTCCATATTATTTAGCAACATCATAAGACAATCCTCAACAATAATTGCCACGTCATCATTTATTCGTTTAAATTCTTTATCAATATTATTAATACGATTAAAGAGTTCGATAAAGTTGTTGTCGATTTGTTTATTTAGTTGAATCTTCTTGTTTTCGAGATGTATAATTTCATTAATAATATTTCTTACACTCATTTTGATGCACCTCAGAGACACTTTAGTTTTTAGCCTTATAAATTTTTCTATACACAAAAAATTTAGATAAAATTAAAAAGGAATTCACAATACTTTTTGTGTTGAGAGACTCGTAATTATTAATTTATAAATTCTCATTTTATCGTCTCCATCTAAATCTAGTAACGCCCCAATATATTTATATTGCTTGTAAGGTGTTAAAACTTTATCATATACTAATTCTCCATTTACGAATATTCTATAATGTGAGTCTGGTGTATATTCAAGAATTATTTCCACAATATCACCAACATTTTGTAATGGGTATACTCCACGTAATTTAACACCATTGTAAGCAACTAATGTGTCAACTGTTTTTGAACCTGATTCCCAGTTCCATCTTTCACCAGTTGCTAAGATGTAATGGAATGAAGAATCAAATATCCCAAAGTAATAATCAGTCATTGAACTTCTCGATAGAACTGAGTATTTGACGTAAAGTCTGAAGTATTTATACTTAAAATTAGGATACAAAATTTTTTGTTTGGTATTTGATGTTACACTAATATCAATATAATTGTTATAGTTCTCAAACTTTCCTCCACCAATAAGTAGATTATTCTTTGATTTTATAGTTGGGATTAAAATAACGTTGTTGTCTTTGTAGTTAATATATAGTTGTGAGTGTTTCGATGTCACTAATGATAAATTAGTTATACTAATTATTAAGAGTATTATTATCGTTACTCTCATTTATATTCCCAACTATTTACTAATATATTTCTATTTAAAGGATTCAAACTAGATAGGGTTGTAAAGATAGTGAAAGTGCACACCTATTTCTCCAATTAGGACCTATAGTAATAATATGGTTCTCTAAAATTATAAAGCAATTATTGTGAGGATCAAGTGGACAATACTCGTCTAAACATCTAATGATTATACCATCAAATAACATAGTATCGTCATAAATATTCTTATAGTATTCAAAATAATTTTCATTGACAATCAATAGCCCAATGTCTTTGTCTTCGAATGAAAGTTTACCAAAATCTTTATTATTTCTAGCAATGATATTATCAAATGTTTTAGTATTCTTGTAAAAATCTTTAACTATGAACGAGTCAAAGAACTGAACAAGTAATAAATCATCAATTAAATCACTAATTAAATTGAAATATTCTATTAAAAATTTATTATGTTTATTACCAAAAGAACTATATTTTACATTGAGCTTTAACGTATAAATGTCATCCGGAAGGAATATGTCAATAGAGTCTTCTCTTGTAGTTATACTAAGAACAAATCCTGAATCATATAATGTGTTCTCTTGTTGATTTACATTTTTTACACCTAAAGAGAATGTCCCGTCTGCAATTTGTATTGGAATAAATTTTTGTATTGATGATTCAATAGTTGGTTTCTTGTGTTCGCCTTGTAATTCACTTAACTTTTTCGCTAACTTTTTTACATCTTCTGGAAATATATCATTGTTTAATAGTGAATATAATGAACTCCGATACACGTCAAGCATTTGAATATCATTAACATATGTTGGTTCACTAATGTCAAGAATTAAATTCCTTAGTGATTTATCTGCAATATAATAACCTTGATTATATTTTGTAATAATAGGTTTCTTATGAGTATTAGTTAGACTAACGTAATCACGTACAACTTCATCAAATGAAAATCCATTCGTTACACCAATCTGTTTATATATACTATATATTCTATTAACAATTGTTTTTATATTTTCCTTATAGTGTCTGATGCTTCTATGGGCGATTTGTTTGTATACGTATGGGGAGGTTGCATAAAGTTTTGCCCCACTATCGAATTCAACTTTCGCAATTAAATTTCGGTGCACATAAACATTAGTGATTTCGTCAATATCAATTATGTTGTTGTATAATAGTCCGATTAGTTCATTTTCTATTACGTGTGTGAATATTGTCTCTCCATCTTTTATCAATTTTTTAACGTTTTCCAACTCTCTTTTGGGAGTTGGTGTGTATAGTATTCTTGTCATTGAAAATCTTGGTGACATTATCGAGTATGGTTGTGTAACTATAACATTCATTGTAACACCCAATGTATAATATCAATAAACTACTAATAAAATTTTTGGTTTATTGATAAATCAAGATAATTATTTTAAACGATGTTCATTTATCATATTGTTCGGGGTTTGTAGTGAACGTGTTAGAATTATTTCTTGACTCTGGAATTTCATTAACAAGGTATAGTATGTTATACTTGACGACTGTAATCTTCACTGATTATATTGATGAAACATTAGACTATTTATTCAAATACATCAATATTGTGAACTCTGTTGAACAAATCTATATTAAGAATTCGTACGTTGAGTTTCATATAAAATCTAAAATAATAATTATCCCAAAAAGAATAGTATCAAGCGAGAAATTTGAGGAGGTGTTCTGGAACGCATACAAAATTATAGAAAGTTCAAAAATTATAACAAAAGTTATTGTTAATGAAGTTAATGATAAAATAAGTTTTGTAAAATTTTATCATAATGGAATAAGTATAGAGTTCGATGGAAAATTCTTCATATTTCCACAGATCCAAATTAATTTTGTATTAAATAGAAAAATATTGAAACTACGTGAAATATACTCAATAAAAAGACATCAATCCGATGATCCATTGTTCCAATTATTTGGTGAGAGCATTATTGTGTTCAATGTTACATCAATGAAGAATGTTCTAGAATTAATAAATATTCTAAACAAATACTCACGATATCCTTTGGTATTAGTTTATAGTGATACAAACAATAAAATAACTATAATTGACAAAACATCTGGTCGTGTATACGTATACAAAGATTTATCAAAATTTGCTAAATTTCTAACAAATAAAGAATGTCATATGTTCATCGATGGTAAAACTTATAAATATAAAGAAATAGTGAAGAACATTTTCGTTATAGAATCGGGTGGAAAAGAAATAGTGTATATAACAAGAACACGAAATTTCATTGATATTCTTATAATAAACAAAACTATAATTATTAACAACGGAAAACATAGAGTAAAAATAAAATTGAATAAATGTTTATCAAGAAATGAGAGAATAGAATTACTTTATACTCTAAGATTACTTGTTGAAGATATTACTAACAATAAAATAAAACTAATATCTGGTTTTATAGATGTAAATAACAGAATACTAAAAACACCAGTTAAAGAACAATCATTTTACTCTATCACAATATTACTTGGTGATAGTTTATCAACATACGAAAAACAACAACTGTTGTTTTCACTTCCATCAAAGTTCTACAAGAATAGGTTCAGTAAATCATTAGAACTTCTAATAAACTTACTTTTAGCGTCTGATATTATAATATAAGAAAAGAAGGAAATTCATTCTCGAATGTCAAACCATCCTTCTTCAAGATTTACAATAAATGTCAAAATGTATTTCATATCGTCATCATTTGAACCATAATAGACTGGAATTTCATATTCAGGATAAGAACCTTTAATGAATGTTGTAAATGTTTCATTACCTAGAGTAGTTAATATACCAGATAATTCATTGTTACTATCAAGATATGCATATATTGTTGCAGAATTTAGGAATTCACTAACAGTCTCCGGAGAAAACTTATCGTAATACTTTGCGAGTGCCGTAGCAGTAACTGCGGAGACTAAGAGATTTGTTTGTGTTTCATTAAGTGGAACATTAACAGGTTGTCCATCTTTGACAAGAACAATATTTGCGTTTCCATTTCTTACTCTTTCATCAACTACGTTGTATGAAGTCATAAAAACATCTTCAACAGTCATTTGGAACACCAATAAAATATTTAAACATAAAAATTTAAGCATATTCTACAAGTAAATGTAAATCGAATTAATATTAATTTCACTCACCTCTATGTTTTCATCAATCTCAACGAACTTGTCCGAGATACTCCGGACATCTTTAGGTCGACTATATGCAATGATAACACCAATATTGTCTATTCAGTATGTAACACTAAGAATATGTTTTTAAATATAGTTTTTGTTTTTTCATTTTGGGTGTTGTATTGGTTTGGTTTATACAAGAGGGAAGGGATATTGTTATAATAGGTAATGTTCTTGATGTTATAAAGTTTTTACCAAAAAATAGTTTTAATGCGATTGTAACATCTCCACCATATTATAAACGAAAGAAATATAATGTGATTACAGAATTTCCAGATGGATGGGTTGGTGAACTTGGTTGGGAACCTTCTGTTGAACTATTTGCGGAACATCTTGCAATTATATTTGAGAAACTAAGCAAAAAAATGTGTGAATGCTGTCCTATTCTGGTTAATATTGATGATACTAAAATTAGATCTCGATTTCAATCATTTGGTAAGTTTAGTGGAAAATATATAGACGTAAGTGGAGAAATAATTAGGAAATTTGAAGAATATGGTTTGTGTTTGAATCATAAATTTATTCTTCTTAAGGGTTATTATGATACAAGAATCAATAAAAAAGTTAGAGTTGATCCAAGGTTTCTTGCAAGACATAGTTTTGAGTATATGTTATTGTTTTCAAAGTCAAAAGATTGTTTTTTCGACAAGGAAAATATTAGTGATGTTGTTCCAATTTTTTATGATTATGTTACTAATAGGAATGAACACGAATCAAGAAATACAGTATCACACTTTGAATATTTTATAAGAGAATTTACAAGTAAAGGTGATACAGTTCTTGACCCATTTGGTGGAACAGGTACTACTGGAATCATTGCAAAAAACTTAGGACGCCATTTCATTATAATTGAAGCACGACCATACTATATTGATGCTACCAATTTGTTTAAACCCTAATTTTTGTTTTATATTAATGGTGATAATGTATGGATTGTGATGTCTTTAATGTTTATGAAAAGAAAGGTTACATTATTAAACCGGTCAATTATTTGAAGGAATGTGAAAACGCTATTGAAAACCTTAATGACCTGATAAACAAAATAAACAATAACGGAGGGTATTTGGACCTTATTGCTATTGACGTTGTTGAACCAGCATTTGACCCAGATTCGTGGTATACACCGAATTATGTAATTGATGCTTTTGATAATAGCGAATACCATTTGTATATTACATTATATACGATTCCAAATGGTTACACTACAGAAGATATACTTCAGTTAATAACTCAATATTTTGAGGTTGTAACATTTATTGACTTGCGTGCTGAAATTATTGACAGAAAGTCGATATATGATTTAATTAGCGAGAGAAAATTAAAGAAGAGTGACAAAATCTTTGACTTAAAGAATAAAATAATCTATAGTTCAGTATATAATTCGTTCTATGACATTTTTAATGAATTACTCTGATATTTCCTTATAATATGGTTTCGACTCATAATAGTTCCTATCTTTTTTAATATATATTCTCTTGAATTTTATACTATTTCTGGTGAACCTTCTACGTGTAATAAGTATTGTGTTTTTTGATACTTTATTTAGTGTCTCTTTAGTTTTTGCAATTGTTTCGTATTCAATGTCAAGAAATAGCAACACTGTAAAGAGTTCAACTAATTTGTTTTTACTTGTATAAATATCGAAGTCAAAGTCCCTATGGTGTAAATAGTAGTCTATATAATTATTAACACCTTTTGTATTCCATATAAGGCCTTTATTGTGTAAGTATTGTAGTATAACTTTTTGGGGGACACCGCCAAATACTATATCAACCAAGTACTTATCATCTTTATCTTTTAATAATATGTATTGTTTATTAGTAATATAAATTCCAGCATCATATACTCCCTCGACTTTTAGTTTTCCTAATTCATGTGAATTGGCAATAAACCCATTTTCTTTAAGAATCTTATACCCAACTTCATCGACGTGTAAGGAGTCAGTGTCATAATAATAGACTTTTCCGCCATTCTCTTCAACAAGTTTTATTAGTTTTGTAATATAGATTCGACCATACGCAGTAATAAATGACGATATTGCGACTGTTGATTTTACAAAATCTTGTTCATCTTCTGTTAACACGACAAATGCCCTTCCAAATATTTTCTTTATTGTTTCACTTGTTGAAGCATCATAAAATGTTACGAAGTCTTTATCTGGGAACGGATCATATTCTAAGTTTATTACGACATCATATTTAACGTGTTGTGCAAACTTTCCACTCAACGTGTTTAATATTAACTTGTACAAGATATCTTTTGGTTTATCATTATTAATTTTGGATTTTACACGTTCTCCATAAAACTTTGCAACGAATTTTCTAAATGGTTTACCTTTTCTATACATAATAACCTTGTGGACTTTTCTAATACGTATGTAATCCTTAAACTCAACTAATTCTGGAGATGTTATTACGACTCTAATATTTTTCCCTATTGGAAATACTAAATTAGCGGAGACTTTCTCATAAGGATCAATAATTTCAATTTCACTACTAAGAATATCACTATTCAAATCGACTTCAGTTTCCGTGATATCTGCCCGTAAACCAATACTATCGTCCATAATGTCAATAGTTGCATCAATTATCGCCAAATATTCGCCATTTTGTATTTTTTCCCATAAATCACTAAAACTTATCTTCTTGTAGTCTGTAAAGTATATTCTTCCTTGCTTTGAAACAATAATACTATAATACCTATTTTCATCATAATTTGCGTAATATACTGGCATCACCGGGAACTCTTTTGAAATCATCATAAATGGATATTCAGAATTTACATCAAGTTTGAAGATCTTTCCCTTAACAATACCAAACACTCTATTTTCATTACGTCCACCCTTATATGATGCACGTTCAATACTTTTAATCTCCTTATTAGTGTGATAGAATATAGGTTCACTCGCATACTTATCAAATAACGCCATACTCAACGAAGAAAGCGTTAAAAAGTACCTCTCCTTTCCTAATTCATTAACAACTTTTTTCACAACGTATAAGTGTGACTCTCTTAATATTTCAACATCTCTAAACACGTAGTCTATTAATTCTTTAGATGGGTTATCATAATCTGCTACCATCTTCTCCTTACCAAAAACTTTTCCTAAAAACTTAATAGACATTGGATAATAGTTCATGTTATCATTTAACACCAACATATGTAATCTATTCGCAATTTTCTTTCTAAGCAAAACAAAGAATACTCTATCAAAACTAACAATATCTAACTCAAGTTCATTAAACAATCGTTTAATATCAATTGCTATCCTATCGAAGTGAAAATTATGGCTAACAACAATAACACGCCCAAACAACCTAAACAAATTTAAGATATGATTGGTAAAATACCTTACAAGTTCATTTTGATTATTAAAGTAAACTATATCCTTACTTTCAATGTTGATATTCGCTGTCTTTCTATTTACTAAAACAGTTCGTTCCACAATCTGGTCAGTATTATAATGGTAAACTTCATACGCAACAACTGTAATCTTTTCGTCGTCATCATCACTATCAACTAATGTTTCAACATCAAAAAATATAAATGCTGTTTCAACGTCAATCCTAATACCTTTCTTATATGAAAATTTGTAAATGCGTCCATACTCATTAAACATTATCACCCCTCCTTATCACATATATTGTATTATCTACTGGATTAAGAATAAATTTTGCTTTTGACGAAACCTTATTTTTCTTTTCCGATTTAATAACTAAAAACGAAAACTTCGAAACACGAAAATGTAACTGTAAAAATTTTCTAAGAAATTCATCATATTCACGCTTATAGTCACTAGTTGATAACAATGTCAATATTATTTCATTAGACTTAAAATTATACATATCAGATAATTCTTCAATCAACAAGTTAATAGTCCACACGTATACATTATCAATACCGTTAATATATTCAACATTAATAATCCCAGAATATCTATTATTTAAGTCGTCAATAAACTTCTGAATTCTTTGATACTTTTTAATTTCATTCCTTAAGTAAATTATTGAGTCCGGAAACTCGTTAACACCCAAATACTCTTGGAGCACAAACTTCGTTAACTTATCATTAGCAATAACATACCTATCAGAAATACAAATATAATGTTTATAAATTTTAATATTGTGTCCACCAGTTCTCAATAAATCTTGGAGTTTTTTAATGCGCTTCAATTCTTCTTTATTGCGAGCGAACTCTATCAAATTCATAAAACTACCCAATGAGTATGTGTAAATTAGTATTTAAAAATCTATCTCCTAACAAATGATAACATACAATTATTAAACATTTGTCTTATTCTCTTTTTCAATCTCACCATTAGAGTAGAAATAATGCCAAATTCACATCTAAAACTAAACAAAAAAACACAATATTCAATTATTAAATTAATAAAATATATAATTGAATAGAGGGATACATATGAAAGTATATTATCCAAATGAAAGTAGTAAAATGTTAATAATTGTAAATATTGCAATACTTATCTTTGTTTCACCATGGTTAATCGCCATATATCTTGGAAATCATCCACCAATATGGTTAATGATACTATTACTAGCATTATTTGGTATGGATGCATACGCTATTATTTCAGGATACTTAAAGAAAAGACTTATCTCAAGAGTAAAAGAGAACATAATATTTTCAGATAACGAAATAATTTTTGATGAACCTGTCGACATTGAAATTGGATATTCGTATGTCGATATGTATACGTACATATACAAATACAAAAAAAGATACTATTATGCAATTGACTCACCAAGATGGGACATCAACTTTAAAGTTATTAAGAAACTAAAAAATGTAAATAGACTTCAAATACCACATAGAGAATTTTACATTAATATGGTTCGCGCATCTATGAACATAAGTGGAACACAAAAGGGTACAATCACATACCCACTAAAATTCGTCAAAAGAAAATTTATGAGATACTTTTATGCACCTGCAATAAGAGTAACATCAGGAAAATACAAAAACCTATTTATCATAATATTTGACAATAATTTCAGAATTAATGTCGAAGGTGAAAACGACAACTTTCAAATAATAGAAAACGGTATCATATTCTACAATAACACTAATAATAAGTGTAAATTATCAGTTCGATTATATAATACATACGAAGGAAAAAGTTATATTGTTAAACCCGGTTCAACGTTCACAATTAAATTTTTTCCAGAGGAACCTATTATTATGATAACACATTATTACCGTAAGAACCTCTCGACTATTGCATCAATATTTCGCAAAATATTTCCAAGGAACGCTTTCATAGGAGCCGGAACATATGAAATTATAGTTGAATGTAAAGAAACACAATCAAAATTAAAAGTTAATGTAGAACACACAAACGACAATCAAGAATCATAATTCTCTATTTCTTTAAATATTGAAATAACTCTCTCTGATTTATTACCACTTATAACGAACTCTCTACTATCACCAATAACCAGTATCTTATCATTATCAACAACATTATACTTCAATGAGATTGAGAACAATAAATCAATAACACCAATAGTATTAACGTAATCTATAGCACTAGTTACATCACCATAAATTAACATCATTGGTTCATTATTATACGTAATAAATATAACAGGCAACTTGTAAATATGCGTAATATTTGCGAGTTCAAAGTATTTGTTCCTAATATATTCAGACTCAAAGTCTTTCACGATAATTGTATTATTAACAAGACTCGTTCTAAGATTATTAACTAGCGTATCACACGGAACACAATTATCCGCAACTATTATAATAAACTTCATATTACTCCTATTATACGGTATTGGCTCAATAATATTGAAAGTATCGTTCGTTATATTTTTATTTCCACCTGCCAACAATATTCCATTATAAGATACTATCAACAATACTATTATAATAAAAGGTTTCACGACATCAACAAACTCTCTTAATACTACTCTAATAGAATCCATCACCATCATCACCTCAATATTATATACGTATATAAAGTTTATAAAGTTTTCGATTTTAATTAAATACTGATAAATTCCAATTATAAATAGTATTGCTCCAATAAGAGCAATAAATCCTCCAATATATGGTATAAAACCACTAATAAACGATAAAACGAACTGTAGAACATCTAATTACGATCGATGTTGACATCCTTTCCGTCTTTAAAGACAAGGTTTCTAACGAGTTAACCCTTGCTAACGGGTGATTCGGTTTACCTTTTTCTTTTGAAAGCCTCGCCCTTCAGGGCGAAGAGGAGGTCAGAGACAATCGTCTCCCTACTAATGAGTATATTGTCTATGTTTGAAATTATTAATGTTTTATGATTTTATTTTTCTTAACCAATGCAACTTCTGGTTCTAACTAATTTCCCACCCTAAAAGATGACACTTTCAAAAGAAAATGTAAAGTTTCTAATTTTGACGTTGTTCTTGATAAAGTTAAAAGGTTCGTGATAGAGTTACTAATGTGATGATATATAGTTTTATACGACGTTTCTAATTTATAAATGATTATTATTCCTTTAAATTGTTTTAATGGATTTTGGGATCGAATAATTTATACTACTTGAATTATACTCGTATATCCCCCAATTTCTATTTTGTCAATTATTTGTGATATTGTTCCTGACCATACGAGCAAACCTCTAAATATTTTTGTTATTGTGGCATTGTTGATGTTAACATTATTTTCATTTAGGTCTTTTATTGGATTTATAATATATGATGTTTTTTCTTTAGTAATTATTCTTTTTATAAATTTGTTCTTGTTATCTGTTTCAAACCATATTGTGTTTGATGTTGTGTATATAATTATGTATTTGTTATGATTTTTGTCCTCTATTTCGAAACCGAATCCGCATCTATGCCAGTAATCTGGAGAGAAATCGATGATATTACTTATATAAATATAAGTGAGTTTTGAGATCCTAATGTTTGTATTAGTATATAGATTAATATTTGACCCGTATCCTCCTCCATTGTCCGTGATTATTAATTTTGTATTATCAGCAGTTATAGAATACGAATAATCATTATCTGGACTTATAATTTGATAAATATTATATGTTGGTTTAATATCAAAAAATTTAACGAAGTTGCCATTAGCATTAGTTTTCATTTGATTAATATTATTCATATATAAGAGATTATTTTTTGCTATAACAAATGTTGTTAATAATAGTGTGAGACTGATTATGAGAATTATTTTCTTCATTGTTCTTTCCCATTTATTTTTTATTGAAAAGAATTTAAATGAATCTGACACTCTTCCCGCCCTTAATGGTGAGAGTTCTAACGAGTTAACCCCTCACTAATGGATAGTTTAGTTTACGGACAATCATCTCCCTACTTCCGTCGACAGTTTCAGGTCCACCCGAAGGCCTATGAACTGCCAGTTGAGGACTCGGTGAGTCCTGTGATGCTGGTGGTTGAGGTCAACCTCCTGCACCACAAGAATTCACTAGTAGTGATTAGTTAGTGTCTGAAACGATAGTAGGTGCAGGAGGAAATAGTAATATCTTCCTTTATAACAAAATAAAAGAGGTTCAAATTAGTGTAACATTCACCAAGACATCACCATATTTTTTGTACAATAGTTTAAGGAACGTCTTTAGAGTTACAAACTCTTTTTCTGATAAGTCTTCACGAACATAGTTCTCATTATCTATTGACTCTAATAGATTACCAACATAGAACGAAAACTCAGTGTGTGAATAAGCATATTCTCCATCGTCCCTCATATAATAGAATACATCAATATCTACTAGTCCGGATTCTGATAGTTTTCTTAGTGCGTTGTATAATATTGGATCTTCATCACTAAATTCCTCAATATTCTCTACTATTGATACCATTACCATATTAATCACCAATAGACTATTCGTGAATCACTATTTAAGTTTTTTGATTATGGTTTGATAACAATATCATTGAAATGATTACGTACCTGACCTCCTCCCCGTCCTAAAGGGCGAGGCTTTCAAAAGAAAAAATGTAAAGTAATAAAACCGATTTCCTCGAATATTTCTATTATTTTTGCGTGGTTTGGGAATAATCTAAAAATACCATTGAGTTTTCTTGTTGCATCTCCAATGTTTATACACGCTATCCCTCCTGGAACTAATACTCTATACACTTCCTCCCAGACAGGTTTCAGAACTTAATACCTCCTTAACTAATTCTTCATTTTCTGGGTTATACTTTTTAGTGTCAACTACTTTTATTATTTCACCTATTAATTCGTCGAAGTTTGAGAACATATTATCCCACATTTTGATCATCGGATATGGTGGTGAAGTCACTACTAGGTGTATAGTTTCGTCTTCAATTTCCTTCATATTTCTAGCATCCTTATGATAAAGTATTGCAGTCATATTTCTGTCACCTTATTTTATTATTTTTCGTTTGTTCCAGTATTTCATCATTTTTTCAAAAATATTATATTTATCATCAGGTGCTGAGACATAAGTGTCGACACGTTTATCATTCACTCTTGTTGTTATTCTTATTATATAATCATAATACTCGGATTTGTTTTTACGTTCAAGTATTTCTTCGGGTGTATCATATGAGATTAGCATAAAGTTTGTGTTATTATTGTCGTATCTGAGTACGTAATAATTTATGTCTGTTGGCCATAGACTATTCTTTGGTACATATTCAACTATTTCTGGTTCTTTGTTCAGATAGTCTAAAATGGTGTTTACAACTTTTTCTTTTGTTATTTCATCTTTTAGTTGTGTATAAGGAAAAGAGTACTCTTTTGAAAGTTCCTTTAGAATAGTGTTTACTTCTTCAATGTTTTGGTGGATGTTGTGATATAATACTTTTACTCCTATGAATTTTTCTTCTTCGTTCATCGATTGTTTGAATATTGTTGCTTTTTGTGTAGTGTATTCTTCGTTAAATAGGTCGATTGATATATGAGCGTCAATATCTCTACAGAAGAGTACTTTACGAACGCTAACACGAATTATGTTTGGTTCTATATAATCTATTTTTAGTTCATAATGATCTCTCATATCCTTCACCATTAACTAAGTCTATATTATTATTTAAAACGTTTTCTATTACTATAGAGTTAAATCGTTATCTTATAATGTTACTGTGGTGAAAATATGGATAACATTATGGTTATTGTATGCAAGTGTCATAAGATGGCAGTATCTCGCTGTGAAAAGTGGTGTACAGACGATGACTATATAGATAATTATTGTTATGAAGAATGTTATAATGATGTATTTAGAGAGTGTATTTATGAAGAATGTAATTATGACGAGGACCTCATTGAAGAGATACTTAGAAATATTGATATGCACTCTCTTGATTATGAATGTTCTAAATTGTGATTATATTTATTTACCATT
>Ga0256838_1000473_pt1 | contig 24876 bp, 25 predicted proteins | sample 4571419metaG_FD_185978 | JGI IMG/M metagenome (GOLD analysis project Ga0256838, IMG submission 185978) | Hydrothermal vent microbial communities from Guaymas Basin, Mexico - 4571-419 | ecosystem: Environmental > Aquatic > Marine > Hydrothermal vents | place: Mexico: Guaymas Basin | collected...
ATGTTATTGCCGTTGTAGTTATCGTAAAAATTTGATATAATTTCATTCCTGTCCCCGTAGCTCAGCTGGATAGAGCGTCGCCCTGCGGAGGCGAAGGTCGTGCGTTCAAATCGCGCCGGGGACGCCAATGCTTCAAAAGCCCCATAAAATCGGACTTTCTAAAACTAAAAATCAAAAATGTCAGTGGATTTTAAATAAAGCGCTATTTTAAATACTTTTTACTTATCCGTTTTATCTCTTCAAAAATCTTATCAAAGTCAGCACTATAAACTCTGGTATTAAAAATAGTGCTCATCATATTAGTATCTCTTTTAAATCGCGGAACTAAATGAAGATGAATATGCCCTGGTATTCCAGCACCTCCATCAAATCCCAAATTCCAACCCATATTAATTCCATCAGCCCCAAAATCTTTTAAGATTTTAACTCCCTTTTTTGCAAGGATTGAGATGTGGCTTACCTCATCATCACTAAGTTCCTCATATTCTCCAACGTGTCTAATTGGTACAATCATAAAATGACCTGGGTTGTAAGGGAATCTATTCATTACAAAAAAGCATTTATCATCTCTATAAAAAACTTGATTTTCATCATCAAATTCAAAAGAAGCTGCTATATCGCAAAATACACATTTACTACTCTTTTTGGTATGATACTCTCTTCTCCAAGGCGCATATAATCTATCCATTTTTCTCCTTTATTTGAAGTGCAAATAAAAATCCCACTAAAAGCATAAAAATAGTAAACAAAAACAAAATCTTATATCCAAACCATTTTAATATAAATCCTCCGGGAATTGCGAAAAAAAGTCCAATTGAAGTTAAATTGTTTTGAAGTGCTACATAAATTGGTCTTTTATCCTCAGGGGCAATTTCAAAAAGCAAATTAAGTCCAGAAATTTTAAAACCATCCATTCCAAACCCGATTAAAAAGAAAATCAACGCATACATTAATGCGTTTTTTGCAAAAAGGGCTATTACAAAAGCTAAAATCATAACAATAAAAGAGAGAGTAATAATTAACTTATATTTTGGAGCAAGTCTTCTCCAAAGCAAATTCCCAATCAATGCTCCTACCATTTGAATTGTTACAAATCCTCCTATAAGCCATCCCGTAAGATTGATAGTTGAGTTTGCTTTTAAAATTACAAAAGGAAATGCAAACAAAAAAGAGTAACTAAAAAGGATAGTTAAGATTTGAATTTGAAGGGCTTTATCCTCTTTTAAAAATTTAAAAGCATTTTTTAAAAACTTAAAAAAACTTTCCTCTTTTACCCTTATATTTTCTTTTATAGGTTCTTTTATAGTAGAAAAAGCAAAAAGTCCAATTCCCATTAAAATCGCACTAACAATAAAAAGATAAGCATAACTTTTTGGGGGTTCAAAATTTGATAATACCCACCCAGCAATTCCTCCGCTTATAATAGAGGCAATTGCTGCAAAAAATTGTCTATTTGCCATAGATTTGCCACGCTCTTTTTTATTAAAAATCTTTGCAATAATTTCGCTAAAATAAATACTTCCAAATCCTGCTGAAAAAGAGAAAATAAAAAGTCCAATACCAATTGCAAAAAGAGTTAGTTTTGGATTTTTATCTCCTAAAACTAAAATCGCAATTCCTATAAAAAACCAGCTTAAAAATCTTGCCAAAAAGACTCTTTTTAAATAAGGCATTACTTTTTTATAACTTTGAGCGTAAAAAGCCGCGAATAATTGCACCAAAATGGCACCTCCCCTTAATAAAGATGCAAATACTCCCACTAAAACAACACTTTCACTAAAATGATGCACAATTAAAGGCAAAATAGTAGAAGGTTCGGCAATACTCATAGCAACCGCTAAAAAAAATCCGTGAAGAATATTTTTTAAATTATTTTCTCTATATCCCATATCCTGCCTCTTTTAAAAATCTACTTGGTTTATACTCTTTATTACGAATTCTATCTTTTTTTGCAAAAGCAAAAAACAGATTATCCTTAGCACGGGTAACTGCAACATAAAATAGTCTTCTCTCTTCTTCAATCCCTCCTGCACTTTTTGAAAGTTTGAGGTTTGGAAATCTCTCTTCCATTAAATCTACGATATAAACTTCCTTAAATTCAAGTCCCTTGCTTGCGTGAATCGTAAGAAGATTAACTCCTCTTCCCTCACTCATCTCATTTGCTCCAAGCACCATTGCATTTAAAAATTTCTCTAAATCTGAATAATTTCTAAGAAGTCCTCTTAAAATTTTTACTTTATTTAAGATTTTTAACTTACTCTCTTCAAACTTCTCTTTATCTATAATTCCATTCTTATTCCTTGCTCTCTCTTTTGCCAATGTAGATACTATAATCTCAAAAAGCTTTGAATTAAAAATTTCATCAAAAATAACAATTGGATTTTTCATTCTTTTTACTCTTTTTAAAAGTAAATAAAATTGATACAAAAATTCGGCTCCATCAATTGAGAGTTTTGGATGTTTTAATATAGGATTTGATAAAAACTCCTCTTTAATACCCAAATTTTTAAATCTACTAACGCTTCCAAGTTGAACAAAATCATCAAAAAGCCCAAGTTGATAAGAACTTTTGGATTGGACAAAAACTCTTTTTTCTAAATTAGGCTCTAAAAAGCCTTTTATTGTATTTCCATCTCCTAAGATACTTAATGCTTCAAAAATATCTTTTGCAATTGCACTTCCAATTCCTTTTGCATACTCTAAGATATGAATAAAAGCCATAATATCTTTTGAATTTAAAAGATAAGTTAAAATATCCAAAAATACTTTCACTTCCCTACTCTCAAAAAAACCAACTCCTCCTCTTCTCTTACATTCAATCCCTCTCTCTCTTAAAGCCGCCTCAATTCCATCCGCACTTGAATTATTTCTAAAAAGCACGGCTATTTCATCTTTTTTAGTAGTAGAAGATGAAATCCTACTTGCAATATCTCTATATTCATTGAAAGTATCTTCATAAATTAACACTTTTGGATACTCTCTCTTATACCCTCTTGTTACTTCAAGAGTTTTTGGATAGATACGAGGATTATTTTTGATAACTTTATTTGCAATATCAAGAATTTCCCCATAACTTCTATAATTTTTTTTTAAGGTAAAAACTTTTGCGTCTTTATATCTTTTATCAAATGTTGAAATAATAGAAATATCAGCTCCATTAAATGCATAAATACTTTGATCATAATCTCCCACACAAAAAAGACTCTCATTCTTAACAGACTCAATAAATTCATTTTGCAAAGGGTTTGTATCCTGATACTCATCTACTAAAACTTCTCTAAAAGGGCTTTTTATATCATTTTTTAATCTCTTAATCATCTCAATAAGCAAAGAGTTAAAGTCTACTAAATTATATTCTCTTTTTACTCTCTCATACTCATCAAAGATATCCTCATAAATTAATGCATACTCTTTTTGATTTGGGGCTTTCTTAATAAGCCACTCTTCAAACGAGGGATAATTGGAATTTAGATAAAGAGAATATAAATCAAAAAGATAATTTGCTGAATAGGGTTTCTCTTCAATATCTAATCTATTAAAATCTCTTTTTTCATAAATTGATTTGAATAAGATTTTTAAGTCTTTAATCTGTTTTAAGACAATATTTTTATTAAGTTTTCTTAGCCATTTATAACTTATTGCATGAAATGTGCCAGCTTCTATATTTTTAGCCAATGGAATAAATTTTGAGACTCTTTCTTTCATTTCATTTGCCGCTTTATTCGTAAAAGTTAAAAGCAAAATCTCTTCTGGTTTTATTCCATTTTGCAAAAGATAAGCAATTCTTCCAACAATTGTTGAAGTTTTACCAGTTCCTGCACTTGCAATTACCAAATTGTGACCAAAAGAAGCAGTAGCAGCTTTGAATTGTTCTTCGTTGAGTTTAGAAAGTGGCAAATTCACCCTTTTTTGAGGTGAATTATACCACACTACGCAACGATTTCAGTCCCAATTCCATCGCTTGTTAGAAGTTCAAGTAAGATTGAATGCTCAACTCTACCATCAATAATATGAGCTTTTTCTACTCCTTTTTCCACAGCATTTAGTGCGGCATCTACCTTTGGAATCATTCCACCTGCAATTACTCCTTCTTTTTTTAACTTCTCTATTTCATCTTTACTTAAAGAGGGAATTAACTTTTTATCCTTATCCAAAACTCCTGGGGTATCTGTTAAGAAAATAACTCTCTTTGCTCCAATGGCAGCCGCAATTTCACTTGCAGCCGTATCAGCGTTTATATTAAACCCTGGATGAGTTGGGCTATCCCCAGCCGCTATTGGTGCAATGACTGGGATGAGATTTTCACTTATTAGTTTTTGAAGAAAAGTCCCATCAATAGAGACAATCTCTCCTGTATATCCAATCAAACTTTTAGCTTTCATAAAGTTCATATCTTTACCATTAATTCCAATTGCTTTTGCCCCGTGTTGATTTAGCATATTAACAATTTCTTTGTTAATTTCACCACTAAGCACCATTTCAGCTATCTTAATAGCTTCTTTTGTAGTAACTCTTACTCCATCTTTAAACTTAGTTTTTATATTAAGAGCATTTAAAATTTCGTTAATTCTTTTACCACCTCCGTGCACTATAACTGGTTTAATTCCTACCATATAAAGCATTAAAATATCAACGGCAAAAGATTCTTTTAGAGTCTCATCAATTTGTGCACTCCCTCCATACTTTATAACAATTGTTTTACCATAAAATTTTCTAATAAAAGGTAATGCATCTAATAGGGTCTTTGCTACTGCTATTTTCTTTTTCATTTTCTTCCTTAGTTTTTTCTAAAACTGATTGGATTTTGTCTGAGAGTCTGTTGATTTTGCCTTTGCGAATATCTACCTTTGCGATTGCATATACTCTATTGCAATCAGGTTCAAGTAATCTATAAGCTTCATTCATAATCTCAGTAGCTTTATCCATTCCTTCTACTTCAAAAATAGTTCCCATTGGGGTTAAATGAAATTTAATTCCTTTATCTTTTAACATTTTTACAATTCTTGCTACATATGGACTAACACTCTCCCCTTTATCAGTTGGAAACATTGTAAAATCTACTATTACGCTTATGTCATTTTTTAGACTGCTCATCTTTTATCCTTTCTTTTATGAGCTTTACTAATTCTTTGCGATTATTTTTATCCAAAAAAAAGTAATGCTCACCGTCAAAAATTTTATAATTTGTGTTTAAATGCTGTGATTGCTGTTTGATTGCGTTAGGGGTTACTGCTTTATCTCGTTTCGCTCCAAAAATCAAAACTTCGCCATCATAGCTCTTAAAAATTTCGTCAAAGTTTTCGTTAACAACATTTTTAAAAGTTAAATACATTACTTCATCCATTCCCTTTACATCTTTACTCACAAAAAAGTCTCTAAATTTAGCTCCTGTAAGTTTTTTTAATAATTTGTAAAGGGCTATTTTAAATCTCACACTTGCTGGTTTTTTTTCTAAAATACCAGCACTTGATAGCAACACAAGTAGCTTTGGTCTTAGCAAAAGTCCAACTTTACCTCCAAAGCTATGAGAGATTATAACATCTTTTTTGGCATTTATGTTAATTAAAAAAACATCTATTATTTTAGCATAATCAAAAGTTGTAAGAGGAATTGGTGCATTACTTTTGCCAAAACCCGGCATATCAATATAAATTTGTCTAAATTCCTCAAAATCTTGCTTAAAAACCTTCATAATTTCTTTATTAGAACCCCAGCCATGCAAAAAAATTATATCCTTTCTTGTTTCCTTCTTTGGAGGAACAATTTCGTAATTTATTTTAAAAATGTTACCTTTGTACTTAATCTCTCTTAGTGCCATTATAACTTCTTAGAAACTTCTATAATCTTTTCAAGATGATTTATTGCTTTTTTACTATCAATCGCCTCTTTTGCTATTTCTATCCCTTCTTCAATAGACGAAACTTTATTATCTACCATTAAAGCAGCTGCTGCGTTTAGTAAAACAACATCTCTCTTTGGTCCTTTAATCTCTCCTGATAATATACCCCTTGTAATTTTTGCATTCTCTTTTGCGTCCCCTCCTACTAAATCCTCTTTACTTCCAAACATTCCATAAATTAAAGGATTTATTCTCATATCCCTAAATCTCTTTCCATCATAATAAATAGCCTTAGTAGGAGCTGCTATACTAATTTCATCCATTCCATCTTCACTACTTATAACCATTGCTCTTTTTACATTCATTAAACTTAAAGCCCCTGCAAACAGTTCTAAAAACTCAGGGGTATAAACACCTAAGAGATATTTCTTTGCATTTGCTGGATTTGTAAGAGGTCCTAAAAGATTAAAGATTGTTCTATGAGGAATTGACTTTCTAATTGGCATAATATGCTTCATAGCCGGATGGTGATTTATTGCAAAAATAAAAGTAAATCCAACTTCTTCAAGCATTTTTACTTGTTTATTTGGAGGCAAATTAATATTAATTCCAAGAGCTTCAAGCATATCCGCACTTCCTGACTTGCTAGTTATTGAGCGGTTTCCGTGTTTTGCGACAATACTCCCAATTGATGATATTAAAAGAGCTGTTGTAGATGATATGTTAAAACTGTTGCTTTTATCTCCCCCTGTGCCTACTATATCTATTAATTTTTCTTGAAGTTCTTTGCTAAGAGGAAGCTTTATGCTATATTTTCTCATAATCTCAGCCGCAATAGCAATTTCTTTTGGAGTTTCTTTTTTCTTATAAAGCTCTATTAAAAATTTCCTTGCTTCTTCTTGACTTAATTCGTTCTTAAAAAGTGCTTCAAATTTTTCCTTAAATTCCATTTTAGCTCCTTAGCTTACAAATTTACCTCTTTTTTTCCTATCTTCTTCCATAATCTCTATCTCTTTTGCTCCTGTTACTACTATTCCTTCATCCGGTTTATAATCAAGATTTGGATTTTTATTTGGATAATCAACTGCATTTAATATAACTTTCATTGCGTTAAGTCTTGCAAGATGCTTATTATCACTTCTTATTACTACCCAAGGGGCGTAATGAGTATGAGTTGCTTTTAGCATTTTGTATTTCATCTCCGTAAACTCATCCCACTTATCTTGGGCTTGGAGGTCTATCTCGCTAAGTTTCCATTGTCTTAGTGGGTCTGTGCGTCTTTTCTCAAACCTTTTTGCTTGTTCCTCTTTTGAGATTGAGAGATAAATCTTAACTAAGATAGTCTCTTCCATAACAAGTGATTTCTCAAACATTGGACACTCTATCATAAAGTTTCTATACTCTTCTGGTGTACAAAATCCAAAAACTGGTTCAACCATTGCCCTATTATACCAACTCCTATCAAAAAAAACTATCTCTCCTCCTCTTGGAAACTGCTCAACATATCTTTGAAAATACCACTGAGTTCTTTGTACTTCGCTTGGCTTTCCAAGTGCTACCACTCGGTAATGTTTTTCATTCATATACCTTACGATTCTTCTAATAGTTCCTCCCTTACCAGCGGCATCTCTTCCTTCAAACAATACTATCATTCTTTTTTGGGTATCTTCAAGATATTTTTGCATCTTTATAAGCTCGGCTTGGTAAGGTTTTAACTCTTGTTCTTTTAAATACTTTTTTATTGCTTTATTTTTAGCTTTTTTTAGTTTTTGATACTCTTCAATCAGCTCATCAAGCTTTACTTTTTTATTTCCAACTAAAACATATTCTGGGTTTCTTATATCATTGATATTAATTTCCACTAAAAAGTCCTTTTTACGATTTTATCTGCAATTTCTTCTAACTCTTTAATCTCAAAATCTTTAATTGCTTCTTTTGCTTGTTTAATAAGCTCTTTTGCTTCATTAAATGTATCCTCAATTACATTATATTTTTGCATTAATTTCAAAATAAATTCTTTATCGTTTTTGCCTAATTTTTTTTTGTAAAGTTTTTTAAGTTCATTTTTTTCATTCTCTTTCGTTCTTTGAAAGAGGTAAATATAAGGAAGTGTAACTTTTCCTTCGTAAAAATCGTGCATTGATGGTTTACCAAGTGTTTTTTCATCTTGGATAATGTCAAGTAAATCATCTACAATCTGAAAAGCAAGTCCAATATTTTTACCATAAGTTTTAAAATTCTCAGCCGGAAAATCTCTTGAAATCGCACTAGCTCCACAAGCTGCCTCAATTAATGAAGCAGTTTTTTTATAAATCATTTTCATATATTTTTGTTTATCTAAATTGATACTTTTTGAAAGTTTTACATCTTCAAGCTCACCTTTTGATAAAAGATATACGGCATTTGATATAAGAGATGCTATCTCGCTTGGGAATTTTGTAAGCTCAAAAAATGCCTTTGAATAGATTATATCTCCTAACATAACTGCTATGTGCTCTCCATATTTTGCGTTAATTGAAATAGCTCCTCTTCTTATATTTGCATTATCAATCACATCATCGTGAAGTAAACTTGCAAGATGAATAGCTTCTACAATTGCTGCAAGTTTTTGAGCTGATGGATTAATAATTGTGATTAATTTTCCCCTTATTCCTTTGCCCTTTTTAATATCTTTGTATTCTTTTATATCACTAAACATTTCATCTAAAATTTTATAAAACATATTAAATCTTTATTCATTTTTTGTTAAGATATTTGACATTGAGTGGATGTATAAATCATTTTCCATCTCTTCAAGTTTGTCTGATTTTGTAAAAGTTATTTCTTGAATTTTTTGTTCTAGTTTATCTTTATAACACTCCTCTGCTAAGATTTCAAGAGCTGCAAGTCTTTTAAAAATCTCTTCTAACTCTTCAATTACTAAGTTTCTGTTTGCGTGAAATATTATTTCAAAAAATTTATCTTTTGGAGTTTTATTTTCATCAAATGGATCAAACATTGTTATCCTTTTTTAGGATAATTAAACCAAAATTACTAAAATTATGCAAGTTTTTGGAGGTTTTGTGTGTTTTTTGTTTTAGATATTTTTTGGATGAATAGTTTTGTTTTTTTTGATATTAGTTATTAAAAACACTTAACATAATATTTTTTCTAAAATCTAATTATAAATAAAAAAAAGCCCAAGAGGGCGTTCACGCAGTGACTTTGGGCTCCCATAAGCCTCAAAGCATAGGATAGGAGGGCTGGTTTAGGGGCAGCCAATAAGGGCCGCCACACACCCCAGCCACTACCATCTCCCCAAAAAAGTTCGTGTAGGGCCCCAAAATGTGCGGGTAGCGCTCCTCTCAGGCTTACTAATAAAATTATACCAAAATTATGAGCGGTTGTCAATCAGCTTTTTTGATTATTAGAATATAAACTTTTTGCAAGTTCAATACATTTTTTTATAGAAGGCTTACTTGGCATAAAAATTTCCTCTTCTTTAAAATAGTTTAAAAGAGTTTTTTTTGTTTTTTTACCAATTGCAACTGGAATAATTCCTTTAAAATCTTCTATCTTAGAAAAACACTTCACAGTAGAAGGAGAAGAAAAAATAATAATTGAAGGTTTCTTTAAATTATTTTTTGGCTTATTACATTTTGTCTCATAAGCAATCACTTCTTTTAAAATATTATTTTTAAAAGCTATATTTGAAATAATATTTTTAGCTCTAAAAAACAAAATATTTTTACCCTTATACTTTTTATCAATTTCTTTTGCAAACTCATCCCCATAAGAATTTTTAGCTACATATTCAATCTTACCGCCTCTTTTTAACACTTCTTCTTTTGTTCCATCCCCTATTACAAGAGACGGGATTTTTTTCCATTCATCATTTACTCTCTCAACTGCTCTAACCCCATTTTTCGAAGTAAAAAGCAAAAAATCAACCCCCCTAAAATCTGGGAAGATTGGTAAGAAATTAATCTTAATAACTGGATAATTTAAAACTCCATCATATTTTTCATCTGTTAAAAGATAAATCATATCACTCCCACTCAATCGTTGCAGGAGGTTTAGAAGAGATATCATAAACCACTCTATTAACTCCATCTACTTCATTAATAATTCTAGTTGAAACTCTCTCTAAAAACTCATATGGAAGATGCGAAAAAGTAGCAGTCATCCCATCAGTTGAACTTACAGCCCTAAGAGCAATAGTATTATCATAAGTTCTATTATCTCCCATTACCCCAACACTTCTTACATTCAAAAGCACAGCAAATGCTTGCCATACTTTATTATAAAGTCCCCAAGCTTTTAGCTCTTGAATAAAAATATAATCAGCCTCTCTTAAAATTTCTAAATCCCTCTCATTCACTTCCCCCATAATTCTAATTGCAAGCCCAGGTCCCGGGAATGGATGGCGGTAAACTAAATCTTTTGGAAGTCCAAGTTCAAGTCCAAGTTTTCTAACCTCATCTTTAAAAAGCTCTCTTAAAGGCTCAATTAATTCAAACTCCATCCAATCAGGAAGTCCTCCAACATTATGGTGAGATTTAATCGTTTTAGAAGGTCCTTTTACACTCACACTCTCAATAACATCCGGATATAAAGTCCCTTGGGCTAAGAATTTGGCATCTTTATGTTTTTTAGCTTCTTCTTCAAACACTTCAATAAAAGTATGACCAATAATCTTTCTCTTTTCCTCTGGGTCAGTTATTCCTTTTAATCTACTTAAAAACTTCTCTCTTGCATCAACTGTAATTAATGGAACTTTTAAAACATTCTTAAACGCATGCTCAACCTCTTCCCTTTCATTTTTTCTAAGAAGTCCCGTATCAACAAAAATTGGAATAAGTTTATCTCCAATTGCTTCGTGCAAAAGTGCAGCAGTTACACTACTATCAACTCCTCCGCTTAAAGCACAAATTACCTTATTATCCCCTACTTGCTCACGAATTTTTTTAATTTGCTCTTTTGCAAAATGAGCCATATCCCATTTGCTTGTAACTTTACAAATCTTCCTTGCAAAGTTTCTTAAAATTTTACTCCCCTCAATAGTATGAGTAACTTCTGGGTGAAACTGAATTGCATAGATATTTTTCTCTTCATTTACAATAGCCGCATAAGGAGCGTTTGAAGTGTGAGCAATTCTTTTAAATCCTTTTGGAAGCTTTTCAACTCTATCTGAGTGACTCATCCAAACAATTGTAGGATTATTTACATCATCAAAAAGCAAATGAGGCTCATCAATAAAAAGCTCGGCTTTTCCATATTCGTGATGATTTGCCCTAACAACCTCTCCTCCAAAATCAACGGTTATAAGTTGCATACCATAACAAATCCCAAGAATTGGAAGATTAAGCTCATAAATCTCTTTATCTACTCTATAAGCATCCTTATCATACACACTTGCAGGACCTCCGCTAAAAATAATACCTTTTGGCTTTTTCTCTTTTGCTACTTTAAGTCCATCAAAATAAGGAACAATTTCACTATAAATCCCCTCTTCTCTTAATCTTCTTGCAATAAGTTGAGTATATTGGCTACCAAAATCAAGTATTAAAATCTCTAATTGCATCTTTATCCTTTTTGTTGAAATTTTATCAATAAAGTCCAAGTATTTCAAATTGTAAATACCAAATTAGAATACTCACAACATAGCCTAAAAATACAGCCCAAGCAAATTTCATATGAGAAGAGAATGTATAAATACCTTTCATCCTCCCCATAACACCAACACCTGCTGCACTACCAAAACTAATAAGACTACCACCAATCCCAGCAGTTAAAGTCACAAGCATCCACTCATCAATTCCCATAGGAGGATTTGCTTTTAAAATAGCTGCCATTACGGGCACATTATCAATAATAGCACTAATAAATCCAACTCCAATATTTGCCCAAGTAGGTCCTATAATTTCATAAAGTTTGGTAATGTAAAATAGCCATCCAAGAAAATATAAAGCACCAACCGCACTTAAAATCCCAAAAAAGAAAAGCAAGGTATCATTTTCAACTTTTGCCATATTAATAAACACATCAAAATGCTCTTTATGTTTTACTTTGTGATAAAGAGAGTAAAGCAAAAGCAAAGAAAGTCCAAACATCATTCCCCACATTGCCGGAAAATGAAAAGCAATATGTCCAACTACGGCAATAATAATAGTTAATATTCCTAAAAATACAACTATCATTCCGCCTTTTTTTATTTCAACCTTTGGAGTTGTCAAAGCATCAAAATGAGGCTCACCTTTTGGCACAAAGAGACTAAGCAAAAATGCAGTAACTAACCACCCTATCAAAGAAGCTGGAAACAACATCAAAAAATCTTTAAACTCTCCCTTACCAGCAGTCCATGCCATAAGAGTCGTAATATCCCCAAAAGGCGACCAAGCTCCACCAGCATTTGCAGCTACTACAATATTAATTGCTCCTGGAACTAAAAAATCAAACCTCGTTTTATCAATTGTCAAAAGCACAGTTGACAAAATGAGTGCCGTTGTTAAGTTATCAGCAACAGGAGAAATCCAAAACGCAAGAGTCCCTGTTATCCAAAAAAGTTTTTTGTAACTGTATCCCCTTGAAATAAGCCTAAATCTTAACGCTTCAAATACTCCTCTTTCAATAAGAGTTTCAATATAAGTCATTGCAACAAATAAAAAAAAGAAAATCTCGGCAATCTCTTCAATTAAGTGTTTCATCTCTTTATGAAGAGGAGTTGGGTCAAGGTGATTTATCGCAAAATAAATTCCAATCAACATAAATGAAAAAGTCCCGATAAACAAAGCCGGTTTTGCTTTATTCGTTCTAAGTTTTTCTTCGGCAGCTATTGCAATATAACCTAAAACAAACACCAATAAAACAGCCCAACCAACCCATGTATGAGTAAAGTCGTGTATCATTTCATGCATGTTAATCCTTTCTAAAATGTGTTCCAAGCGGTTTTTCTCTCTTTAATGCCGCTTTTACAATCTCTTTTGCAGTTACAAATCTAAGCTTTGTTAAATATCCTACTTTATCCATACTGTTTTCTATAAATTCTAATGCATAATTCAGCCCCCTTTTTGTTCTTATTATTCCAACTTTTTCCCACATAACCTCTCTTAAACGGTTTTTATACTTTTTATCTTCTTTTTTAAAAAGTTCTTTTTTTTCAATATCAAATTCAATATTATCCGTTTTAAAATTTTTTTTCACAATATCCTCTGCAGCCCTTTTTGCAAAAACAAAACACTCAAGCAAAGAATTGCTTGCAAGCCTGTTTGCACCATGAACTCCGGTATAAGCCACTTCGCCTATTGCATAAAGATTTTTAAAACCTAAAACTTTTGATGAATTTATATCAACTTCAATTCCACCCATCATATAATGAAAAGCAGGAGAGATTGGAATTGGTTCATAAGGAATGTTTATATCATAATCCCTTAGTTTCTGATAAATAGTTGGAAAACGCTTTTTAAAATACTCTTCATCAAACATACTAACATCTAAAAAAACTTTGTGTCCTTTTTGCTGATGTAAAAAAATAGCTCTACTTACAATATCCCTTCCTGCAAGCTCCCCTCTTTTATCATATTCAAATAAAAACCTCTTCCCATTTTCATCAATAATATGAGCACCTTCTCCCCTTAGGGCTTCTGTTAAAAGAAGTTTTTGAGAAAAGCGAGTTTCTATAAATACGGTTGGATGAAACTGCGTCATTTCCATATCTTTTAGTTTTATCCCCTTTTCCACCGCAAGACCCTGTAAATCTCCGCTAATCGTTCTTGCATTTGTATCGTATTTATATAAAGCCCCAACACCACCGCTTGCTATTATAACATTATTTGCATAAATATTATATTTTCTGTTTTTATGCAAAACACTAACCCCATAAGCCACATCATCTTCTAAAAGAAAATCAAAAACCACAGCTTCATCTAAAAGATAGCTTTTGTCTTTTTTGAAAATAAATCTATGAAGCTCCCTTCCTGTCGCATCCCCTCCTGCATGATATACTCTTTTTACACTGTGAGCACCCTCTTTTGTAACTCCCGGGTCAAATTTAAACCCATAATCTAAAAGCTCTTTTTTTAAACTTAAAGATGCTTTGCTTAAAATTTCAACCGCCTCTTTTTTATTGTGAAAACTTCCAGCCTTGAACGTATCTTCTATATGAATAGGAACATCATTCTCATCAATAGCCATTGTAACTCCACCTTGGGCATAAAAGCTATTACAATCCCATACTTGATTTTTTGTAACAATCAAAGTTTTTTTACCAGCTTCATTCAAAAATTTAGCACTCCAAAGCCCAGCAATCCCACTTCCTATAATTATACAATCAAACTTCATCACACCCCCATTTTTACTTTTAGAGTTGAATTAATATCAAGCATTTTCAAATCACTTGCGTTTGTCTCTTTTGGCGCTTCTTGCCAAGTGGGAGGGGCTTTATAGCCACACCCTAAAAATAGTGATATAATTACAATATGAAAAAAGCAGATAAAATACTTAACCATTTACTAAAACCTTTTTCAAAAGATTTACAAAAAGCTCGTTGTTTAAGGCAAATTATATCACTTCTACCTAAAAATTACAAAAAATTTGTATCAAAAGGGTCAATTAAGAATAATACTCTCTTCTTAGAAGTAACACATCCAGCAATAAGAAAAGAGATATACTTTAATCAACAGACTATAAAATATATAATAAACGCCCTAAAACTCTATAAACTAAGAATAAAACTCTCCCCGCCTATAAAAGGAATTCAAATAATAAAAGTAATCCAACCTCCTTGCAAAGGAATTGAGATTAAAATGATAAAAACTTTTTATAAATACAAACCCCTAAAAAAAGAGATAATAAAAACCATTACTTTTCCTCAAAAAAGTGCAAAAGGAGAGTTTGAAATAAAAGCCAAAAATCCAAAAATAGCCAAAAAGTTTGAAGAGATAAAAGCTATTTTAAAGGAGAGAGGTTGATTGAAAAAATAAAATCACTTCCAAAAAAATCGGGAGTTTATCAATATTTTGATAAAAATGGAAAAATTTTATATATAGGAAAAGCTAAAAATCTACAAAAAAGGGTAAAAAGTTACTTTCGTTTTAACCCTTTTCGCCCAGCTGAAAATCTATCTCCAAGAATTTATAAAATGATAAGCGAAGCAAAAGATTTAAATTATATAGTAGTAGAGAATGAAAATGACGCTTTAATCCTTGAAAATTCACTCATTAAACAGCTAAAACCAAAATATAATATTCTTCTAAGAGATGATAAAACCTATCCTTACATTTATGTAAATTTTGATGAGCCTTTTCCAATGCCAGATATTACCAGAAAAGTCATTAAGGGAAAAAATATCCAATATTTTGGTCCATTTAGCAGCGGAGCAAAAGAGATATTAAAAACAATTTATGAAGAGTTGCCTCTTGTGCAGAGCAAATCCTGCCTAAAAGGTAAAAAAACTTGCATTTACTATCAGATGAAAAGATGCCTTGGACCTTGTGAGGGGAGAGTTACTTCAACTAAATATAAAGAGATAGTAAAAAAAGCAATTGAACTTATAAAAAACAAAAATAAACTCTTAGAAATTTTATACAAAAAAATGGAAAAATATGCCAATAATTTACAATTTGAAGAAGCAGCAGAAATTAGAGACAGAATAAAAGCAATTGAAAATACAAAAACTTACTCAAATGTAGATTTAGCAAAACTTGAAGATTTAGACATTTTTGCAGTAGAAATTTTTGATAAAAAAGCGGTGGTAATTAAAATTTTTGTAAGAGAAGGAAAAGTTATTACAAGTTCGCACACCATAATAAATTCTCAAACAACTCCTGAAAAAAATGAAATTTATATAAGAGCAATCTTAGAGTTTTATTTAACAAAAACTCCCCTTACCTCATCAAAAATATTAGTAGGAGAGGATTTTGAAGAGAAAGAGTGGCTTGAAAAAGTACTAAGTGAGAGAATAAACAAAAAAATTTCTATCCTAACCCCCACTAAAAAAGAGTATAAGAATTTAATAAAACTTGCAAAATTAAACGCCATTGAAGTTATAAAAAATCAAAAAGAAAATACTATCTTAGAAGAGATAAAGTTACTATTTGAACTTCAAAACACTCCTTATAAAATAGAAGTTTTTGATACCTCTCATTTACAAACCCAAGCTAGTGTTGGGGCTATGGTAGTTTGGGAAGTTGATAAATTTAAAAAATCAGAATATAGACTCTATCACTTAGAAAGCAAAGACGAATACTCTCAAATAAGAGAGCTTCTTTTAAGAAGGGCTAAAAAGTTTGATGAACTTCCTCCGCCTGATATGTGGCTAATTGATGGAGGAGAAACACAGTTAAAAATTGCAAAAGAGATAATTGACTCAATTGGTGCAAATGTTGATGTTTTGGCAATTGCAAAAGAAAAAATAGATAAAAAAGCCCACCGTGCAAAAGGAAGTGCAAAAGATACAATCTATTTTTATAAAGATAATCAAATCCAAAAACTCTCCCTCCCGCCAACAGATAAAAGATTACAACTTCTCCAACGCCTAAGAGATGAGGCACACAAAAAAGCAATAGAGTTTCATAGAAAAACAAAGATAAAAAAAGACAAAGAGATTGAACTTTTAAACATAAAAGGAATTGGAAAAATAAAACTAAAAAGACTTCTTGATTATTTCGGAAGTTTTGAAAACATTAAAAAAGCCTCTTTTGAGGAACTTAAAATCATACTAAACGAAAAAGATGCAAAAAATATAATCCAATATTTTAAGGAGAAAAATGAGAGCGACAATCGGGGGGTTTGATGGGGTGCACTTAGCCCACCAAGAACTTATAAAAAGGGCTGATTTAGTGATAATAATTGAAAAAGGCTCATCGCTAACTCCTGGATTTGATAGGATTTACTATTTTGATAAAGCTTTTGAGTATTTAGAACTTGAAAAGATTAAACAAAAAAGTGCAGATGAATTTATGGAGTATCTAAAATCGCTCAATATTAAAAAGATAATAGTAGGAGAAGATTTTAGGTTTGGCAAAAAAAGAGAAGGGGATTTAAAATTGCTTCAAAAAAGATTTAAGGTTGAAGTGATAAAAGAGATAAAAAAAGACAACATCCCAATCCATTCAAAAGTAATAAGAGAACTTATTAAAAAAAACAAAATCAAAAAAGCAAATTCTCTTCTTGGGAGAAACTACAAAATAAAAGGCACCAAAATAAAAGGTCAAGGACTTGGGAGCAGGGAACTTTTACCAACCATAAACATTGAGCTTATAAAACCATACACCCTCCCAAAAGGGGTATTTATCACCAAAACAAACTCCTCCCCTTCATTAACTTTTATAGGAAAACGCTCAACTGATAATAATTTTTCAATAGAAACCCATATCCTAACCTCTTTTAAAGAGAAAAAACTGATAGAAATTGAGTTTATTGAATTTTTAAGGGAAAATCAAAAATTTGATAACATTTTGGATTTAAAAGAGCAAATACTAAATGATATAAAAAGAGCAAAGGAATTTTATGGCACTAATTGATTTATTAAATGTAAGTAAATCTTATGAGGCTCAAAAGATTTTATGCAATGTTGAGTTTCATTTAGATGAAAATGAAAGAGTAGCTTTAATTGGTAAAAACGGAAGCGGAAAATCTACTTTAATGAAAATAATTGATGGAACTATTCCCCCAGATAAAGGCGAAGTAATCACAAAAAACGGAATAAAAATAAAACGCCTCCTTCAACAGCCAAAATTCATATCAGGCATTAGCGTTAGAGAAGCTATTGAAAATGAACTTACAGAATTTAAAGAAGCTTATAACAGATATTTAGAACTAACCACCCTCCTCTCAAACGACCCTAACAATAGACAAATTCAAAGTGAAATGGATAAAATCTCTAAATTCCTTGACTTTCACAATGCCTGGAATTTAGATGATAGGATTGAAAGAGTCTTGCAGGAATTTGATTTAAAAAAGTACGAAAACAAAGATATAGCACTTCTTAGCGGAGGAGAACAAAGAAGAGTAGCCCTAGCAAGTCTTCTTTTACAAAAACCAGATGTTTTACTTCTTGATGAGCCAACAAACCACTTAGATGTCTATATGACTGAGTTTTTAGAGGATATACTTCTTAAAGACAATTACACTTTTATTGTAGTAAGCCACGATAGATATTTCATAGACAGAATCGCAACGCGTGTAGTTGAACTTGAAAATTGTAAATTAAGAAGTTTTAAAGGAGGCTATGCTGATTATATCCGTCAAAAAGAAGAACTCTTAAAAGCAAAAGAGAAAGAGTTTGAAAATGAGCTAAGACTTCTAAAAAGAGAAGAAGAGTGGCTAAGAAGAGGAGTAAAGGCAAGACTAAAAAGAAATGAAGGGAGAAAAAAGAGAGTCCTTGAACTTAGAGAAAAAGTAAAACAAGATAAAAGCGAAATTAGAAAAATTGAGATGCAGCTAAAAAGAGAACTTTTAAAAAAAGAAGAAGAGAAAATTAATAAAAAAAGAGTGATGTTTGAGATTGAAAATTTAACTAAATCAATTGGAAATAAACTATTGATAAAAGATTTTACTACAAGAATTTTGCAAAAAGACAAAATCGCAATAGTTGGAAAAAACGGAGCTGGAAAGTCAACTCTTTTAAAACTCTTAATAGGAGAAGAAAAGCCAGATAAAGGGGTTATAAAAGTTGGGGAAAATGTAAAAATAGGATATCTTGACCAGAGAAAATCTATGCTTGATGATGATAAAGATTTAATTGAGACTTTTTGTCCTAATGGTGGAGAGTATGTAAATGTAAGAGGAAGAAATATTCACGTTTATGGATATTTAAGGGAGTTTTTATTTCCGCCTGAATACTTAACTAAAAAGATAGGAGTTCTAAGCGGAGGAGAAAAGACAAGAGTGGCACTTGCTTTGCTTTTTACAAAAGATTTTGATGTGTTAATTTTAGACGAACCTACAAACGACCTTGATATTCCAACAATCAACATCTTAGAGGAGTATTTAATAGACTTTGAAGGGAGTGTAGTATTTGTAAGTCACGATAGGTATTTTGTAGATAAAGTTGCAAAAAAATTATTTATCTTCAAAGGCGATGGAGTTGTAGAAGAGTCTCATATCCCATATACAGACTATCTTGAAATTGAAAAAGAGCTAAAACTCTTACAAAAAGAAGCTAAAACCTCAACAAAAAAAGAGAAACCAAAAACTAAGAAACAAAAAAAACTCTCTTATAAAGAACAAAAAGAGCTTGACGAACTTCCAAAACTTATTGAAGAGCTTGAAATTACAATCGCACAAATTGAAGAATGTTTGGCAAATCCTAAGTGCTACAATGAAAAAGGACTTATGACTCTTAGCAAAGAACTTGAAGAGATAAAAGAAATTTATGAAAAAAAAGTTGAAAGATACCTTGAACTTGAAGAGAAAAGAGAGAGACTTGAAAATCAATCTTAAAAAAATAGAAAAAATAGTAAACGAAATTACTCTTTACTCAGCAGCGATGAGTTTTTATACTATTTTTGCACTTATACCAATAATTTTAATAGTCCTAAGCATATTCGCTTCATCCCCTTTTTTTAGCGATTTTTATGCAAAATTAGAAGAATTTATAAGCTCAAACATACTCCCATCAAATCAAAAAGTAGTATCTCAATATTTAAAAAATTTCCTCTCAAACTCTTCTAAAATGGGAATAATAGGAGCTTTTTATATATTTATAACTTCTATACTCTTTTTTGATAACTATGAAACAATAATTGCAAAGATTTTAAACAAAGAAAAAAGAAACCTATGGGAAAAAATCAAACTATATTGGACAATGCTAACTCTCTTCCCACTTTTGTTTGCAGGAGGAATGTATTTCTCAATTAAAGCTCAATTACTCTTAGAGAAATCAGAATTAACTTCTTGGATAAATTTACTCTCTTTGCTTCCATTTTTTATGATTTGGATTAGCTTCTTCTTAGCATATAAACTAACACTTTTTGAAGCTCCTACAAAAAAGACACTTATTGTCTCGTTTTTAGTCACTTTTCTCTTCTTTATTGCTAAAACTTTCTTTGTTTATTATATTTTAATTAACAAAACTTACTCAACTATTTATGGTTCAATTTCCCTTTTGATGTTTATATTTTTGTGGATTTATATTAACTGGATAATCTACATTTTTGGCGTATTTTTAATAAAAATTAATATTGACTTAAAGAAAAAAAATTAGTAAAATGTTTATGCAATTTAACGCAAAAAAATTTAAGGAGGAATATCAATGGGAATTGATGTTGTAAAATTAACAGCAGAAGGTAAAGAAAAATTAAAAGAATTCGTTGAAAGATTAAATATAAGAGGTGCCCTTATTGCAACAGCTGAGGGACTTGAAATGGTAAGTTATTTTAAAGAAAGCGAAGATGCAGATACAATCGCAGCTGATACTGCAACAATTTTAATGAGTATTCAATCTTTCTTAGAAGAAGTTGGAAGAGGTAAAATTAGAGAAATTATTATTAATGCAGAACACGGAAGTGTAATTATTAAAGATTTAGGTGATGGAATTTCACTTGCAGTTATTGCACCTGAGAATTATACACTTGGAAGCTTACTTGTTTCACTTAGAAAGTTTGTTGAAGAATTAAAAGGGTCAAACTAAAAATAAAGGACACTAAATGAGTTTAGAAAACGCAAAAGAGATGCTCCAAGAAGCTATTGCTAAAATGAAAACAAGAGAAATAACTCCAACAGAATTTTATAAAGAGCTTATGAGTATACTTCCTCAACTTGAAATTGATGATGAAACTTTAAGAGGGGCTATTCCTTATTTACTAAGCTTTGTAAATGCATTAATTAAGAATATGGAAAAATAAGAAAAAGGGATAAAAATGAGCGTAGAACATGCAAAAGAAATGCTACACGCAGCAATCATAAAAATGAAGGCCCAAGAAATTACTCCCGCAGAATTTTATAAAGAACTTATGAATATATTACCAGAACTTGAAATTGATGATGAAACTTTAAAAGGAGCAATAGTTTATCTTCTAAATTTTGTAAATACTGTAATTAAAAATATGGAAAAAGCATAAGGTCTTTTTCCATCTCTTATGAAGGTAATAAATGACTGAAATTAAGGACACAGCCAAAATTGGAAATGATTTTTATATAATTGAAACTTTAAAAGATGGGAAAGTTTATTTTAATATCTCAAAACAACTCTTCTCAAAAACGGAAAAACTAAAAAGCATTACAATTCCACTAAGTTCAATTGATTTAGAAAAACTTCACAAAAAACTAATAGGGCTTTTCTTTAAAGGTCTTCAAAAAACAGAAGATCCATATAAAGCAGCCGAATTTGTAGAAAATAGAGCAAAAGAAGAGTACAAAGGATTAAAATCAGAGGATGTGCTATTTCAAGAGTTTAAAAACGAAAAACTTAATAAAATTTGCGAAAATGAAAAAACTCTTAAAAATATTATTGCTTTCTTAGTTTTAAAAGGAACAAAATTTTACAAATGCATAAGAGATCACTCTATGAGAGATGAAGAAGTAGATGAGATAATTGAGACTATTTACAAATTTACAGAATCATCCAAAAATGCAATTAAAAATATCGTAGGAGATATTAAAAGTATTCACTTTTCAATTGATGATAAATTGATTTTATACTTCAATGAAACTCCTTATACAATAATCATTATTTCAAAATTCCTAAGACTTGGTCCACAAATTAAAGAGGGGGAAAAATTAAAAAATATGATTTTAGAAATATTGCCTAAATAATTTTTCTAATTTCTCTCTTGATATTGGCTTAACGAGCACATCCTCTGCTCCTGCTTCTATTAATTTCTTACGAACTTCATCTGATGCATCACCAGTTAGTCCAAAAATTCTAACTTTATTAAATTTTGGATAGCGTCTAATCTCTTGAATTAGCTCAGTCCCGCTAATCGTTGGCATATTTTCGTCAATAAACGCTACATCAATCTTTTTATTATTAAGAATTTCCATTCCCTCAATCTCATCTTGGGCTAAGAATGGCACCATATTCATACTTTTCAAAAGCTCTTTCATAATTTTTAGATTTATTGGATTATCATCAATAACAAGCACTGAAAGTATTTTATTCCCTTCTTTTTTCTCCTCAATTGAAGATTGTTTATCAAACATTCCTTTAATCTCTCTAAATAAGTTACCTCCAATAAAAGGAATTGGGAGTACTTTTACATTATATGGAAGCTTCTTTGCTTTATAGCGAGTTCTTTTTATAAAGAGTATCTTTTTATTTGATTCAACTAAATGAGGCTCACAAAAATCCTCACTACAATACTCATCCTCTAAATCCGGAATTATAAAAAGATAATCTTCATTACTTTTTATGAGTTCAAAAAGCTCTTTTCTATCAACTACTTTAAAATGAATATCAATTCTTCTAAAATATCTCATAATAAGTTTAACTATTTCACTATTTAAAATATTATCTTTTTCGTGTAAAATAACAATATTAAATTTCTCAAATTCACTCTTATCAACAGATGGTGGAACTGTTTCATAAGTTTTACAAGGAAAAGAAATTTTAAAAGTTGTTCCTTTTCCTTTCTTACTTCTAACCTTTACACTCCCTCCCATCATCTTAACTAAATTAAATACAATACTCATCCCAAGCCCAGTCCCACCAAATCTTGCTGCTACTAAATCATTTGCTTGCTCAAAAGGCTTAAATAATTTATCAAGCTCTTCTTGTGTCATTCCTATTCCACTATCAGAAACTGTAATTTCTACGCTATTTGTTTTTGTTTTGTAATTGATTTTAAACTTAATCATCCCACCTTCTGGGGTAAATTTAATAGCATTACTAAAAAGGTTACTAATTATTTGTTTTATTCTATACTCATCCCCTTTTATCGCATATGGCAAAAGAGGGTCAAAAAATCCTATAAAAAAGATATTTTTCTCAATTGCACTTGGATAAAAGACATTATAAATACTTTTATATTCGTTAATAGGAATATAAAAGTATTCATTAATTTTTAGTTTCCCCTCTTCCATTTTTGAAAGTTCTAACACATCATTAACCAAATTTAAAATTAAATAAACTGAGTTTTGAGCTGATTTAATATATTCAAATTTTGTTGGGTCAGTCTCTTGCAGAGTTAAAAGCTCTAAAAAACCTAAAATTGAGTTTACAAAATTTCTAATATCGTGAGAAAATGTAGAAAAAAGCTTTTTATCTTGCTCTATTTTTGCTTTTAATAGCTCAATTTGCTTTTTTAACTTCTCAATTTCCTCTTTTTCTTTTTGACAATTATTTACCAAGTCATCTTTCATTAACTCCTCTCCTTCATTTAATTATATATAATTTTATCAAATTTTCTTCATCATTTGATATAATTTCACAAAAAAGGAGATAAAATGGATATTAGCAAAATCAAACCCGGAAATCCAAAAGAAGCAGTCAATGCAGTTATAGAAATCCCACAAGGAAGTAATATAAAATATGAGCTTGATAAAGAAAGTGGAGCAATTTTCCTTGATAGAATTCTTTATGGAAGTCAATTTTATCCAGCAAATTATGGTTTTATACCAAATACCCTTGCAGATGATGGGGACCCAATTGATATTTTAGTAATTTCAAGTGAGAGTGTTGTACCAGGGTGTGTAATTAAAAGTAGAGTTATTGGAGTTTTAATTATGGAAGATGAAAGTGGAAAAGATGAAAAAATTGTAGCAGTACCAGTTACAAAACTTGACCCGCAAATGGCAAAAATTGAAGAGCTTGAAGATTTACCAGAAATTAAACTAAATCAAATTAAACACTTTTTTGAAACTTACAAAGACTTAGAGCCCGGAAAATGGGTAAAAGTTACAGGATATGCAGGAAGAGATAAAGCGATTGAGCTTATAAAAAAAGCAATTGACAACTACAAATAAAAATGAAAAGTTAAAAATTAAAAGTGAAAAGTTTTTATTAATTTCTAATTTTACACTTTTCACTTTACACTTTTCATTTTTTCTGTTACCAATCTACACACCCCAACCCATCCTATAATAAAAAAAACTTATATGCTATATTTATGCTGCGTTTTTTTCTTATGATAAAAAAAACACAATAAAGGAGTTCTTAATGACAACAGAAGTATATTACCCTCATAAAGAATTATTCAAAAACCCGGCATTTAAAAATATGTGCGAATACTGGGATAAAGTGGAAGAGTTTAAAAAAGATTACGAAGGAACTTGGGCGAAACTTGCAAGAGAAAAAATCGACTGGTTTGAAGATTTCAATACAACTCTTGATGAATCTAACGCTCCATTTTATAAGTGGTTTGTGGGAGGAAAATTAAACGTATCCTATCAATGTATAGACAGACATCTAAAAGATAAAAAAAATAAAGCCGCTATTATCTGGGAAGGTGACAACGGAGAAAAAAGAATAATAACTTACCTTGAACTTTACAGAGAGGTAAACAGATTCGCAAATCTTCTAAAATCTCTTGGAGTTAAAAAAGGCGATAGAGTCGTACTTTACATGCCTATGATTCCGGAAGCCGCTTTTGCAATGCTTGCATGTGCGAGAATTGGTGCTATTCACAGTGTGGTATTCGGAGGATTCAGCGCAGAAGCGCTTAAAGACAGAATAATAGACGCAAAAGCAAAAGTGGTAATTACGGCTGATGGGGCATACAGAAAAGGTAAGCCTTATATGTTAAAACCAACAGTTGATAAAGCTCTTGAAGGAATTGATTTTGTTGAAAAAGTTTTGGTTGTTGAAAGAAACAATGAAGATATCAACTGGGTTAGCGGAAGAGATGTAAGTTATAATGATTTAATCGTAAATCAGCCTGATGAATGCGAACCTGAAATTATGGAAAGCGAAGAACCTCTATTTTTACTCTATACATCAGGAAGTACAGGAAAACCAAAAGGAGTTCAGCACTCTCAGGCTGGATACATCCTATGGGCTCAGCTTACTATGGAATGGGTATTTGATGTAAAAGACAACGACACTTACTGGTGTACGGCCGATATAGGATGGATTACAGGACATACATACATCGTATACGGTCCTCTTGCAGCCGGAGCTA
>Ga0256838_1000475_pt1 | contig 24797 bp, 30 predicted proteins | sample 4571419metaG_FD_185978 | JGI IMG/M metagenome (GOLD analysis project Ga0256838, IMG submission 185978) | Hydrothermal vent microbial communities from Guaymas Basin, Mexico - 4571-419 | ecosystem: Environmental > Aquatic > Marine > Hydrothermal vents | place: Mexico: Guaymas Basin | collected...
TGGAGATGTAGTCTTTGTTGTTAAACCAAGAAGTTTACAAGCATCTATATTAACACAAGAGCAGAGCTATAAAGTCATTAAATATGGGGCTCATTACTGGGGTGCAAGTGCAGATATAATGCCTGCGTTTGGTACTGTTTATGAGGATGTAAAACTTCATGCTGTTGCACACTACATAAAAAAAAGATTTAATCCCAATGTAGAAGAAAAAATAGATCACTATTATAGTGAGAGTGAAGCTATCTCTATAGAAAAAAGATCTAAAATGATGCAACGTGGGGAAAAAATATACAAGCGAAACTGTAGCTGGTGTCATGGAGTTGATGCTAAAGGAGATGGAGAGGCAACAAGAAACCCTGAAAAGTCCATCTATCCTTATAGTTTAAGAAAAACACTTCTCAACGACAAACAGATGTTCCTCTATGCCAAGTATGGTGGAAAATTTTGGGGAACAGCTAAGGATGATATGCCAGCATGGAAAGTAAAGTATAATGATTTCACTCTAAAATCTGTTATTTTTTACATTGAACAAACCTTTCAAAAGGATACACAAAGATGAAAAAACTAATTAGCTCTTTATTCATTTTTTCTACACTTCTTCTCTCTAATGATACTTTTTATACTCACGATTTAGATAATGAAGAGATGTTACAACTAGGAGAAGAGCTTTATAAAAAAACATGTATCTCTTGTCATGGAGAGAATGGTGAAACAAACCGTAAAATGAAGCTTGTCGTAAAACCAAGGGAACTTCGAAAGACCATACTAACACAAGAGCAATCCTACCAAATCATAAAACATAGTGCACACTATTTTGGTGCACATGCAGATATAATGCCTGCATTTAAATATGTTTACAATAATGAAGAGATCAGCTCCTTAGCTTACTATATATCAAATATTTTCAATCCAAATAGAGAGAGTAAAGTAAAAAAACTTCTTGCTGCATCAAAAAAACTTTCAGATAAAGAGAAGAAAGATGCTTTAAGTGTAGGGAAAAATATTTTTCAAAAAAAGTGTGCACTGTGTCATGGAGAGAAAGGAAATGGTGAGAGTGAATTTGTAGAGAAATCTAAAGCTAGTAAAAATTTTATATATCCATATAACCTTACTCGTACACTTCTTAATGAAGACCAAATCTTTTTATATGCAAAATTTGGTGGCCATTTTTGGGGAACAGACAAGAAAGATATGCCATCATGGAGTAGAAAGTTTAATGATGTAGAACTAAAATCTGTAGCTAGGTATGTCCAAGAAGAGATAAAGAGTATGAGAACACCGCTAAAATAAAATCTCACTTTAAAGCTCTTATGCTATAATCGCGAAATTAATTATACTTAAGAGGTTCATATAATGGCTCAAACTATAACAGAAAAAATATTTTCAGAGCATGTAGGCCGCGAAGTTTTCGCTGGTGAAATCATCCGCTCAAATATCGATATGGTTATCGGAAACGATATTACTACCCCTATCTCTATCTCTGCATTTAATCTTAGTGGTGCAGAAAAACTTGCAAATCCAGATGGATTCTCTATTGTTCTTGATCACTTCATTCCTGCAAAAGATATTGCATCTGCAAATCAAGCAAGAATTTCTCGTGATTTTGCAAAAAAACATAAACTCAAGAACTTTTTTGATGAAAAAGATATGGGAATTGAGCATGCACTTCTTCCAGAAAAAGGGCTTGTAGTTCCAGGTGATGTAATCATTGGTGCAGATTCTCACACTTGTACTCATGGTGCACTTGGAGCATTCTCGACAGGCATGGGTTCAACAGACCTCGCATTTGCCATGATTAGTGGTGGAAACTGGTTTAAAGTTCCTGAGTCTATAAAAGTAGTTCTTTCAGGAAAACCAAGACTTCATACTACAGGTAAAGATATCATCTTAGAGATTATTCGTATGATTGGTGTAGATGGTGCTCTTTACAGAACTTTAGAGTTTGTTGGTTCTACCATTGAACACTTAACGATGGATGATAGGTTTTCAATGTGTAACATGGCGATCGAAGCAGGTGCTAAATCTGGAATTGTTGCGGTTGATGATATAACAAGAGAATTTTTAGCAGATAAAAATTTAGCACGTAAGCCGAGAGAGCACTACTCTGATGCTGATGCTATTTACTCACAAGTTTTAGAAATCGATGTTGCAAACCTTGATCCTGTTATTGCTTACCCATTTTTACCATCAAATGGGCACTCTATTGTACAAGCAGTAGCAGATAAGATAAAAATAGACCAATCATTTATCGGTTCATGTACAAATGGTCGTTTAGCTGACTTAAAAGTTGCCGCAGAGATACTTAAGGGTAAAAGAGTCCATGAAGATGTTCGCCTTATCGTAACACCAGGTACGCAAAAAATCTTAAGAGAAGCAAATCACTTAGGTTACATTGATATCATAGTTGATGCTGGCGGGGTAGTTTCAAATCCTACTTGTGGTGCTTGTCTTGGTGGGTACATGGGTATTTTAGGTGATAACGAAGTTGCTATCGCTACAACAAATAGAAACTTTGTTGGTCGCATGGGATCTCGTTCTTCGAAGGTTTACTTAGCAAACTCAGCGGTTGCAGCTATTTCTGCTATCACTGGCTATATCTCAGACCCTAGATAACAGATGATAGATATTCCCTGCATTATTTTTGCAGGTGGTAAAAGTTCTCGTATGGGAGAGGATAAAGCACTCCTCCCATTTGGAAATTATAAAACACTTACAGAGTACCAATTCTCAAGACTTTCAAAAATATTTTCCCATGTGTATATCTCCTGTAATACCAAAGAGAAGTTCTCATTTACAGCCCCATTTATAGAAGATAATAATCAAACTGACATCTCTGCACCTACTTTTGGTTTTCTCTCTATTTTTCAAAAACTGCAAGTAGAAAAGTTTTTTGTCATCAGTGTTGATTCTCCTTTTATAGATGAAGCAAGTATTAAAGCACTTGTAGATAAAGATAGTGCCAAATATGATGTCACCATTGCTAAAACAGAATTTGGATTCCAACCCCTATGCGGTATTTATCATCGCACATTAGAAGATGCATTTATGAAGATGAAAGATAATAATAGTCATAAACTAGGATACCTTCTAAAAAAGTCTAAAACACAAAGTATTTTTTTTCAAGATAACACTTCCTTTTTAAATCTTAATAATCCCCATGAGTATAAAGTAGCCCTTCAACTTATTTCTAAATAATAGATTATTAACACCTCTTTGCTATAATATACAAAAATTATAAAGAATGAAATCATGAACTTAACACATTTAGATGAAAACCAAAGACCAAAAATGGTTGATGTTAGCGAAAAAGAAGACACTACACGGGTTGCTGTAGCGAGTGGTACTATTGAGATGAGCCAAGATGCATACAGTGCTATTGTCACTGAAGCAACAAAAAAAGGGCCTGTTTTACAAACTGCTGTTATTGCTTCTATTATGGGTGTAAAAAAAACAAGTGAACTTATTCCTATGTGCCATCCATTAAACCTTAGTGGTATTAACTGTGATGTAGAAGAGCTGCCAGAACTTCCAGGGTTTAAACTCACTGTTACTGCAAAACTTACAGGACAAACTGGAGTAGAGATGGAAGCACTCACTGGCACATCTATTGGACTTCTTACTATCTATGATATGGTTAAAGCAATAGATAAAGGGATGATTATTAGAAATGTGCAACTAGAAACAAAATCAGGAGGTAAGAGTGGAGACTATAAACGATAGCAAACAAAAAGTAGTTATTGAGTACCCTTGTAACTGGTGTTATAAAGTGATAGCTACAGAGAAAAAAGCACTTGAACAAGCCATACGAGATGTTATAGATGAGAGAGAACATTCACTAGAACACTCAAATAAATCAAAAACTGGTAAATATATTAGTATGAATCTTGATTTACTTGTACATAATGAAGATGATCGAACCTTTATATTTGATGCACTCAAACACCATCAAGATATAAAAATGGTACTTTAAAGGAGTCCTTATGAGTGAAAACATACTAAACAGCGAGATAAAAGAGCACTACTCAGATAAATTTGTAAGTATTGGAAAAAGAGTTTCTACTGCAGTAGAAGAGAGCAAGATTGAAGCAGAAAAACTCTCTCTTGTGGATATGAAAGAGCTTACTTCTACTATTATAGACCTTGAAACTAAAACATTACAAGAGGATTTACAAGCACTTCTTGAAAAAAAAGAGTCTATAGAGAGAGCCCTTAGAAAGAAATCTGAAGAGTTACAAAATACAAAATATGAGATTTTCAATGCACTTGAAGATGAGTTTTTAGAAAAACCTGCTGCACTCTCTAAACTACACCAAATTAAACTACAGTCTATTGACCTCTATGATATACTCAGTGAGATGGTTGAATCTGCCATCATCACAGCATTAGAAAATGACAGTGATGGTAATATTGAAGAGTACACAACTGAAGTAATTAAAGAGCTAACATATGAGTCCATAAAAGAGGGCTCACTTAATACTATACGTGTCAGAAAAATTCTTTCTACTATCCTTATAAGTGCTATTGATATTTCAGAAGCAACACCAAATATGGCAAACCAAATACTAGGTTCTACACTTAGAGGTATGAGAAGTGGTCTTGTTAAATCTATTAATAGATTTAAAAAACGCCTTGAGTTTATGCCAGTTGAAGCAAAACATATTCTTATAAAAGACTATGACACGATTATAGAAGATTTAAATCAAACAGATACACTCTTCACTCAAGTTGTAGCGACACAAGCGAGTGAGAGTTCTCCTGCTATTCGTAAAGCACTTCTTGATATAAACAAAGAGATGTCTTATGATTTAGCAGAACTTGTTCAAATTTCTAAAGAGACTGCCGAAGTTATAAAAGAGAGATTCTCGAGCTTTACAAAAAGTGCTGTAAAGAAAGCAGACATAGCACTACGTTCACCAAAAGCACAAGAAGCAAAACGTATGGGTATCCAAGCCCTTGGCGTGGCAAGAGTAGCACTTGGTAGTGCTCTAAAATCGGCAAAAGATGCCATAGATAAAAAATAAAAGGATCTCAAATGATGTTACACCCAGCAACAGCACACTTTGCTATGGTTTTACCAGTAGTCGCTTCTGTATTTTCACTTATATATTTAGTAAATAAAAGTGAAACATTCTCTAAAATTGCAGCAAGAACTACACTTTTGGCAGCAATTGCCATGATTGGTGTTTGGTATACAGGAAGTCAAGCTGGTCCTCAGATTTATGATTATCTAAGTGAAGCTGGACAACAGACACTAGTATCACATAAAAATCTTGGACTCTATCTTGCAATAGCCATGGGTGTTATAGCACTTTTACAAATTATAGGGTGTAGATTACGTAAACCAATGTTTCAGATTGTAGCAACACTTGCTCTTTTAGCTGCAACTGCTACAACATTTGCACAAGGAAAGATGGGAGGAGAAATCGTTTATAACCACGGAACCCCTTTTAAATCTTATATGATTATGGACTCTTTAGTAGAAGCAGTAGCAACAGCTGAGGAGGAAGAAGAAGAGAGTGCGAAGATAGAGGCATATGAAGATGCTATTGATGATATTAATATGCTAAGTGAAGAGATTGATGAGATGTATGGGAACACAGTGCTTGAGAAGGGCAGTGAAGAGATAGAAGAAGAGTAGAAAAGATGCAAGAATCCTTAGAAGAAATAAAAAAGAAAATACAAAAAGAGTTAGATGCCTATAAGGCGGACAACTCTACTGCAAAATCATATTTTCTTAGTATGAAAGAGATTTCTGAATGGCTTAAAAAGAAGGAGAATTAAAATGAATATACTTACTACTAAACTCTATGAGTCTCAACTTAAGAGTGTTCTTTCTAGTTTTAAAGATCAAGACATTGAAGCGACAAAGAAATTCAAGCTTTATCTTGATACCATCATAATAAATATGCCTACAAAAGCAAAGAAATATAAAAAATCTATATACTTTGATGATGAAAATATAAAAGACATTCCACATGAAGCATTTACAATACCTTTCTATATAGATAAGAAGAATCAAAACTATCTTGTTTTATCTATCCTACCTAAAGAGCCTCAAGATTAGTGTTTCATTTTGTAACCATTGAGTGCTCAAAATTTAGACATATCACATTCTTATCTCATAAATCGCATCATTAGTACTTGTTATATATTTTCACTTAAGCATAAAATGGCATAATGTGAGGGTAAAAAGCTTTGTATCTTTAAATATCAGCGTATTATATTCAATTTAAATAGAAGCAATAACAACCTTAAAAGGAGAAAATGTGAACAATCAAAAAGATCTAAACAGAAGAGACTTTTTTAGAAAAACAGCTGCAATGTCAGTAACAGCAATTGCTGGAACATCACTCGTTTCATCAAATGCAAAAGCTGATGATCCAGCTATAATGCACCATCCAGCATGGGGGCAAAAATGGGGTGACCCTGTAACTAAAAACCGTTACGGTGTACCATCAAAGTATGAGCATAATGTACTAAGAAGAAATACTAAGCTTCTAGCTTCTGGTAACTTCAGAGCATCTATTGCTGTAGCTCCTATACAAGAGTCTATGGGAATTATTACTCCAAATGGTCTATTTTTCTCACGTTCACATGGTGGTGTTGCACATGTTGATCCAAAGGAATACCGTTTAATGATTCACGGTCTTGTTGAGAAGCCTATTGTTCTTACATTAGAGCAACTTAAACGTTATCCATCTGTAACTCGTACTCACTTTATTGAGTGCCCTGCAAATGGTGGACAAGAGTGGCGTGGACCACAGTTTAACTCTATTCAATTTGCAAAAGGTTTTATGTCTTGTGCTGAGTGGACTGGTGTTTATCTTAAGACTATCTTAGAGGATTTAGGTCTTAAGCCAGAAGCACAATGGATGCTTGCTGAGGGTTCTGATAACTCTGAAATGGGTAGATCAATTCCTGTTGAAAAAGTGCTTGATGATGCCATGATTGTATGGGGACAAAATGGGGAAGCACTTCGTCCTGAACAGGGGTATCCTGTGCGTATTTTACTCCCAGGTTGGGAAGGAAATTTATGTGTTAAATGGTTAAAACGTTTAGAATTTTCTGCTGAACCATGGTATGCAAAAGAAGAGACTTCAAAATATACTGCCCTTAAGCCAAGCGGAAAAGCAGTACAACATTTCTATGCAAATGAAGTAAACTCAACAGTTACATCTCCATCTCCAGAGATTGATTGGAAAGATCTTAAAGATGGTGATATAGTAGAAATCGAAGGTCTTGCATGGTCTGGTATGGGTACTATTACTGCTGTTGACTTTTCATTAGATGGTGGAAAAAACTATGTTGAGGCAAAACTCAAAGGTTTAGTTCTTCCAAAATCATGGACTCGCTGGTCTTATCTACATACTTACAAGAAAGGTGATACATTATTACTTACTTCTCGTGCTATAGATGATGCTGGATATATTCAACCAACTATTGACCAAGAGACAACGATAATGGGTGTTGAATCTGTATATCATAGAAATGCAGTAGAAACTTGGGAAGTAACAGCTACAGGTGAAGTAAACCATGTTCAGATGAGAACACCAGGAGGGATAAAGAATGCTTAAATTAAATCGTAAATTACTTGCAACAGCTTCAGTAGCGGCTGCTATTGCTCTACTTGCTGTAGGCTGTGGTGGAGAGACTGGTACTGCTGGAAGCACTCAAATAAATGGTAAAGCAACTATTGATGGGGGAACTACTTACCCCGTAGTGAATGACAAAACAGGACCTTATTATGTAAATCCTCAAGTTGCAGCTGATGCATCTAAGATTAACAATGGTCGTGTTCCAACTGCAAATGAGTTAGCAGCTTGGGATAAAGACATTATGCCTGATGGAACTGGTTTACCTGAGGGTAGTGGTTCTGTTGAAGAAGGTGAAGAAATTTATGATGCAAAATGTGTTATGTGTCATGGTGACTTTGGTTCAGGTGGTGGTGGTTATCCAGCACTCTCTAAAGGAAATGCTTACGATTTGCAAAAAACACTTACAAATAACCGTGTAAATGATCCAGATGCAGATGGTCCAACTCGTGTGTTCGGTTCATACTGGCCACAAGTAAGTACACTTTACTGGTATATTAAAGATGGTATGCCTCATCCGTTTAGTAAATCATTAAGTGCTGATGAAGTATATGCTTTAACTGCATATGTTTTAAATATCAATGAGTTTGAAATTGATGGTGTAGAAGTTGATGATGAGTATGTTCTCGATCGTGAAAAACTTTTAAAAGTTAAAATGCCAAATGTTGATGGTTTTGAACCAAATATAGATGGTCCAAATGCACTTGATAGAGTCCGTGCTTATTATGCAAATGCTACAAACTTTGGAGCTCAAAATCTTAAACAAGGTGCTGAACGCTGTATGAGTAATTGTCAAGAAGCATCAGTGAAAGTTATCCATATTAATGGTGGTATTAGAGGATTCTTACCTCCAATGAGCGATGTAAGAGACTTACCTGCAACTCAAGAAGTAAAAATTGATGTTAAAGAAGCATATAAAAACACTTGTGCTATGTGTCATGATTCATATTTAGCACCAGGAAGTGCAGAGTGGAAACCATTCTTAGCTGAAGGTATGGATGTTGTTTACAAAAAAGCCATTCATGGAACTGAAGGCGGTATGCCAGCAAAAGGTGGCACTGATTTATCAGACTCAAACTTCAAAACAGTTGTTGATTATATCACTTCTGGTAAAGTAAAATAACAAAAGGAAATATTATGGAAAGAAGAAATTTTTTAAGTATGACTTTAGGTGCTGCAGTTTTAGCTGTTGTACCTGCAAGTGTTCAAGCAGAAGACTGGAGAAAAGCTAAACCTACAGTTTGGACAGCAAAAACAGTTAATGATGCTATAAAAGCAATGTATGGTGATGTTAAGTTAATTGAAGAGGGTGTTACTGTAACTACTCCTGATGTTGCAGCATCCGGTGGTGCAGTTCCTGTAAATGTTAAGTCAGACATTAAAGCTAAAAATGTAGCAGTATTTCAAAATGCTAATCCAGAATCAGCTGTTATAGTTTTTGATGTAAATAAATATAGCATCATTAATTACGATATGAAAATGAAACTAAAGTCTGTTGGTGATCCAATTACAATTACTGTTGTAGTTGAAGGTCAAGATGGTAAGCACTATGTTGGTTATAGAACACTAGATGTTGCACTTGGTGGATGTGAAGGTTAATCCCTTCTCCTCATAATAAAAAAATATATTAAGGACATATAATGGCTGGATTTAAAATAAAAGCAAAATTAAAAAATGGTGTAGTATCTGTTAAAGCTATGGCTAAACATGAGATGACTACGTATGACATCGCTGAAAAACAGACAGGTGATAGAGATAATGCAAATTTCATTTTTCATATTACTGCTACTGTAAATGGTGAAACAGTATGGGAAGTTTCTACAAGTCAATTCTTATCTAAAAACCCTATTTTCAAATATAAGTTCCAAGGTATCGGTGCGAAAGGTGATAAAATCATCATGATAGCAACTGACCGTAAAGGAAAAACAATTAAAGGGAAAGGTAAAATTAAATAGTAAGTTTTTCTTACTTTAATTTTTAATACCCACGTACAAAAGATGCAAAAAAATTTACTTCGAATCTTTTTCTCTTTTGTACTTCTTCAAACTACCCTGCTCTCAAAAGATATAAATATCGATAAAATCGTTCAAGATAGCTATAGATCTCATAAAAAAGTTTTTTTATATTTACATCGTGTTGGATGTGGCTACTGCAGTAGTATGGAAGAGTTTACACTTGATGATGAACTTGTTCAAGCATACTTAAAAAAGAACTATAAAGTAATTAATATCAATGTTTCATATAAAGATACTTTCATATACAAAGGTAAAAAAAATGATGGGCATGCTTTAGCTAAAAAAATAGGCTATGCATTTTACCCTTCAACTCTCTTTTTAGATAAAAATGGAAAAATTGCTTACCCTGTGGTTGGCTATAAAAATGAATATGAATTTTTAGTAATACTTAAATACTTTAAAGATGATATGTATAGAGATATGAGCTTAACAGAGTATAAAAAAAAGATAGGTTTTAATAATAAAAACCTTGATAATGAAATAAAAGATACGAGAGAACATGCAAGGTAAAATTTTAGAGTTATTTATCACACATAGTGATGTAAAAAAAACGAGGGAATCAGTAAAAAGCATTTTCATAAATTCTTTTGGCATAAAAGATGATAAATTTTATGCCAAAGACCCAATGCGATCTATTTTACTCACATCAATAGATAGCTATCAACTAGCTTCTAAAAATGGCATATCCCTAGAACAAGGTTCACTGGGAGAGAACTTACTTATAGATATAAATCCTTATGCTTTAGAAGCAGGAGATAAAATCCTTATTGGTGATGTAACTCTTGAAATAACTCAAAACTGCACACTCTGTAAAGGTCTCTCAAGTGTAAATAGTAAACTTCCAAAGCTTTTAAAAAATGATAGAGGTATCTTTGCAAAAGTTGTAGAGGGAAGTTCAGAAATAAAAATAGGTGATAATGTAGAAATTTTAAATCATTAATATATTTTATATCTAAATGATGCTAAAATCTACTCGAATATTTTCACGATAAAGGAATAAATATGAAAAAAATATATACACTGATCATGGCTGCATTAGTAGCAATGTCAATAGTTGGTTGTAACGGTGAAGCTACTGCTCCTGCAAAACCTAAGAAAATGCAAAATGTGCAAGTTTATACAACTGCGAATGCAGATGGTGCTGTTAGTACAAAAACAATTGAAAAAGCTTTTGATTCTGTAGGTCTAAGTGTACCTGGTAACAACGATATGAACAAGCCATTTACTGCTAGATTCAACAAAACTAACTATGAAGTTTATAACTTAGCTATGTACATCAACAATGATTTAACACTTAAACTGCTTAAAAAATACCCTAACTTTGGTGCACTAACACCACTTACAATGTCTATTTGGAAAGCTAAAGATGGTAGTATGAATATCTCTACATTAAGTATTGAAGGTATGGCTAGATCTATTGGTATGCCTGTTGATGATGCTGATTTAGTTGCTTATGCAGCTCTTATCAAAAAGGGACTTGCTACTGCAATGCCAAAGGGTCACTTCAAAGAGTTAGATTTCAGTGTTAAATTTCCTAACAAAACTTTAGCAACAAACTTTGTTGTTGATGTAGATCTTGATGGTGAATCTCCTGAAGATTATGTTGAAGATTTTGAAGCTGAATTTGAAGCTGAGCTAGAGCCTTTAGGTTTCTTACTTCCTAACTACACAAATGTTCAAGAAGAGATCTTTGATGATGCTGGATACACTGGTGTATATGACTACTATCACACTTACTCTATCTGTAAATTTGATGTAATCTTCCCAGTATCAAAAACTCACCCTGAAGCTGGTGCTTGGGCTCCATGTTCTTTCTACCTTTATAAAAAAACAGGTGAAGATAAAATGCATATGGGATTCTTATCAGTTGAAAACTGGATAACTACTCTTGATATTGCTGATGAAGAATCTATGAAACCTCTTCGTGAAGCACAAGGAATGATTGAAAATATTATTACTGAAATTACAGAATAATTTCTATTCTCTAAGTAAGAGAGATCACTTTTTTAGTGTTCTCTCTTAGATCCTAACTACTATTTAAAAATTATTTACTTCAATGTAAGTACATAATTTTTAAATAAACACATACTGTATAATTTATAGGAGTTTATTTTTGAGCTTAAAAAGTTTTTGGCTAAATTACGGTGAAAAAGTTCCCGGTTACGATATTCCAGTTATCAATGAAAAAGAAGCAAGGGCAGCAGCTGGTATACTAGGTATGATGGGGACTATTATTATCTTCGTAGCTATAGGCTTTAATCATGTCATAGTAGCAAGGATCTATTTAGCTTTTTTATGGCTTGACTTTTTAGCACGGGTTTTTAATCCCCGTTACTCCCCCTCTCTTCTTGTTGGAAAATTTATTGTCCAGAATCAAAAACCTGAGTATGTTGGAGCAGTCCAGAAACGTTTCGCATGGATGTTAGGCTGGTTTGTATCCTTCCCTATGATTTACTGGTTTGTCCTTCACTGGGATATTACTTTTTATAAAGTACTTATCTGTGTACTATGTATTAGTTTAATGTTTTTGGAAAGTGCTTTTTCTATCTGTATAGGTTGCATCATCTATAAAATAATAACAAATGAAGATCCTAAGCATTGCCCAGGTGGTGCTTGTGAAGTTCGTAAAAAAGAACCTATACAGATGTTTAATCCTCTGCAGAAGATTATTACCACAGTAACTTTAATATCTTTAATTGTGGGAATATATCTCTTTCTAGCCAATACAAAATCAACTACTTTCTTTGGTCAGTTTTTACATGAAGCCGTTCTAACTGAAGCACAATTCAAACAAGAAGAAGAAGAGAAGTATCAAAGAGAACTAGACAAAGAGTTTGGAGATGATGATTTTTAAAGTAAGTGTAAGCTACTTTTTACTCTTGGGACTTTATCTCCGCATAAAGTGTTATACAACTCTCTACCTCTTCACGATTAGGGACTCTTCTTACAGAAAGATAGGTAACACTTCCATCACTATGAATACGGCGTAATGCAGTAGCATGAACCCAGTAGTAACCTCTATCTTTACGTATATTCTTTACTATACCTGTCCAAAAACCTTTATTTTGAATATCGTCCCATAAACCTTTAAAGGCTATGCGAGGCATGTCAGGATGTCTTATGATATTATGTGGTTCACCTACAAGCTCTTCAAGTGTATACCCCGCCATCTCGCAAAAAAGTTCATTAGCATATATAATGATCCCATTCGCATCCGTTTCACTAAGAATATAACGATTATTTGGAAAGTACCACTCATCAGTTGTACTATCTTTATGAATTATTGACATAAGAGACTCCTAATTATAATATTTTACTAAACCTTGCATATTTGAACCCATATTCAGTAGTAACATATCTGCTACAACTAGTGCCGCCATAGACTCACATACTACCGTCCCCCGAATAGCTACACAAGGGTCATGTCTTCCCTTTAAAGAGAAATCAACTTCCCTATTTTGAGTTGTCACAGTCTTCTGTTCTTGAAAAATGGATGGAGTAGGTTTAAAATAAACATTTAATATAATATCATCTCCATTACTAATGCCACCTAAAATACCGCCAGAGTGATTTGATTCAAAGCCATTTGCACGAATTGCATCATTATTTTGAGAGCCCAAAGCACGTGAGCTTAAGACTCCATCTCCAATTTCAACAGCTTTTACAGCATTTAACCCCATCATAGCATCGGCTAAGACACCATCAAGTTTATAGTAGAGAGGTTGTCCCAAACCAATAGGAACTCCTTCTATAACTACTCGCGAAACACCACCAACAGAATCATGTTCATTTTTTGCCTTAAGAATAGCCTCTTTTTGAGCCTCTTCGACACTTGCATCAAGTGCATAAATAATACTCTTTTTTGCTTTATCATAGTCAAAAACTTCACTCTTAATACCCGCTACTTCACAGATACCACTCTTCACACTAATACCCATCTCTTGAAGCATTAGTTTTGCTATAGCTCCAGCAGCAACACGAGCAGCAGTTTCACGAGCAGAACTTCTACCACCACCACGATAATCCCTTATGCCATACTTATGAAAATAAGTAAAATCAGCATGTCCAGGACGAAATACATCTTTAATATTTGTATAATCTTTTGACTTTTGATTTGTATTAAAAATAATCATAGCAATAGGAGTACCTGTACTTTTACCCTCAAAAACACCACTTAGTATCTCTACTTTATCAGCCTCTTTTCTTGCTGTCTCAAACTCACTCTTCCCTGGTTTCCTGCGGTCTAGTTCACTCTGAATAAATGCTTCATCTATAATGAGTCCAGCAGGAACACCATCTAAAAGACATCCAAGTGCTTTCCCATGAGACTCTCCAAAAGTGCTAAAACGTAACTTCATTCCAAAGCTATTCATTACTTTTCCTCTTTGAGTAGTTTTACAGCTATTTCTGCTGCCTCTTGCTGTGCTATTTTTTTACTCTTTCCTACTGCTCGAGCATACTCTCGTCCCTCTATGAAAACACCTACTTCAAACTCTTTTAAATGATCAGGTCCACGACTTGAGAGAACTATATACTCTGGTGTAATCCCAAAACGGGCTTGGGTAAGCTCCTGCAAAGTAGTTTTAAAATCACGAAAGAGTGAGGCTAAAGATATCTCTTCATGATTACTCTCTATAAGGTGGATAGCAATTTTTCCAACAACATCTAAACCAGCTTCAAGATAAATAGCACCCATAACCGCTTCAAAAGCATTTGAAAGAAGAGAAGATTTTTCTCTTCCTCCATTATTTTCTTCTGCATTTGAAAGAAGAATATAATCACCTAAATGAAGTGCTCTTGCTAATTTATCAAAACCTGTTTCATTTACAAGTGATGCTCTAATTTTTGAAAGTTTACCCTCATCAGACTTTCTAAACTTTACAAAGAGATACTCCCCCACAATAAGGTCAAGAACAGCATCTCCAAGAAACTCTAAACGCTCATTATCGTAGGGCTGCTTATAACTCTTATGTGTCAGCGCTTCGATAATAAGCGATTTATCTTTAAATGTATAATTGAGTTGTTCCTCAAGTGTTCCTATATTTCTATTCATCTTTTTCTCTCTGTATTCATAATATCCAAAATTTCATGCATCTAGCCAAAATTTTTACTCTATATCTATCACTGAAAAGAGTTATTCTCTTCACTATAGTCCCTATAGTAATCTTTACTTAAACTTAGTTCAACCCTTGCTGTATCTATAGCATGACAAGAGGTACATCTATAAAACACAAAAGGAAATGTAACTTTACAACTCTCGCAAACATACTCAAAACTGAGTGTTGCATTTGCCTTCCCATTGAGTTTTATAAGTACATCAAGCTCAAAGATAGCACTACTTTGTGCTAAGTTTACATCGTTTCTAGCACTATAAAGCTCTCGCAAATAGCCATTTTTTGATATTATATCTAAATTCAAATCTTTTAATGCCACTCGCCAGAGGATATCACTCAAAAGTTCGCTCTTTGAACTATCAAAATTTTCCCAAGCTATTGCAGGGTTTACTCTAAAAAGATACTCAAAAACCATATAAGAGAGCTGATGGTTTTCTTTATAACTAAGTAGTAATCCATCTGTTTTCTCTTGCATAGAGAGTTTATTATCGTTAAGAAGTGCCATAGCTTTTAAATATGTCCTATCTAAGCTAATATCTTCATTAAGTTCATCTAAGGGTTCTAAAACATCTAAGGCAGAGTTATAATCTCTCATATATTCATAAACTAAAAGCAGATACTTTAATGCCTGTGGTGTTCGTGGATTTCGCTTTAGTATCTCTAAAAATATCTGCTTTGAACGTTCTAAAAATCCAGCTTTAAAGTAAGTTTTACCAAGTAAATACATCGTATCACGTTTATTACCACTATGACTAGCAGTTAAAAGTTCAGAGTATATCTCTATACTTTTTTCATAATCCCCATTTTTATTATAGGAACTTGCTAAAAGTAACCATGATTTTTCTGAAATTTCTCCACCTGACATGAGTTTTTTTAACTCATCTTTTGATGGAAGTGTACGAAACTGCTGTAAAAATTTATCTAAATATGCTGAATCTTGGCTGCTTCTATATCTTCCCCACCAGTAAGAAAAAAAAGTTATCATAAAAATAATTGCAAAGAAGATGATGATTGAGAAGAGAGGATCTCTAAACTCTATAAAAAAATTATCCATACACTACAATCCCATAATCATCTTTTAATCTATAAAAAGTAGAATCAATACTAATTTCTAAATCTTTCATTTTTCCAAGCTGTACAAGAGAATTTCGCCCTACCTTTATGCCATTTTCACGAAAAAATTTCTTTATATTGACAAATTTAACATCCTCTACAAACTTATACTCAAACTCTTTATAAAGTTTCATTTTTTCATATGAGAAAATATGTTCATTTACATGGAGTTGATCTGAAGCAAATTTTATGGGAAGATGCCCTGAGAGATCAGTTAAAATATCTTGAATATGCATATGTTTTTGAGGAAGTCTGTCTTTTTGAATAAAAACATATTTATTGTTCAGTTTTATACTTGGTGTCTCTTTCCAGTACTTATATGCAGGATTTGACACACCAAGTTTTGAGGAGACTTCCCTCCAGAGCCAAAATGAATTTAGTCTATTTGGTAAATGAGACACTCTTCTAGCTCCTTGTAAACTCTAATTAAAAAGATTATATTATCTTTTTTTTAATAGTGTCCTTAAAATATAGCCGTTATAACTTTAGTCACAACAAATCCACCAACAACAAGCCAAATAAACATACTTCCTGCTGTATAAAGTGGTGCAAGACCTAAACCTTTAAATTTTGCAAAAATTGTTCCCATACCAAGAGCCGTCATTGCCATTGTCAGTAAAAAAGTATCTATTTCATTAATTACATCTACGATATTTTGAGGAACTACTTGAAGTGAATTAAAACCTGCCATACCAATGAAGTAAACTGCGAACCAAGGGATAACAAGTTTTACACCATCACTAACAGCCCCACTCTTTTTTGCTTGCATTGAAAGATAAATACCAAGCACAATTAACATAGGAGCAATCATAATAACACGTGTCATTTTTACAATAACAGCAGAGTTTGCCATCTCCGTTGGTGCACCAACAACAGAAGCAGGAACAGCAACAACCTGTGCTACTTCATGAATAGTTCCACCTACATAAATACCAAACTGTTGTGGTGTCATATGTAAAAATCCAGTAGCAGGCTCAATAATAGATGCATACAGTACAGGATATAAGAACATCGAAATCGTTCCAAAAAGAACAACCATACTAACAGCCACTGCTGTTTTGTGACCTTCTGCTTTAAGTACAGGCTCTGTTGCTAAGACGGCAGCAGCACCACAAACAGATGCCCCTGCTGCTGTTAGCATTGAAGTATCTCTATCCATCTTAAATATTTTTATACCTAAGTATGTTCCAAGAAGAAATGTAGTTGAAAGCATAATAAGAGAGACCATAAAACCACTCATACCTACATCCATAATCTGTTGAAATGTTATACGAAAACCATAAAATACAATTGCAAAGCGAAGTATTTTTTTTCCACTAAATGTAATACCTGTTCCCCATTCACTTGGAACATGGTTGTGAAGAGTATTCGCATAAAAAATACCCATAACAATACCAATAACAAGAGGTGAAATACCTAATGCCTTGACAGGTCCTAAATCTGCTATCATAGTTGCTGCAGCTGCAAAAATTGCAACAAATATTATACCAGAGATCGTTCCACTTCTATTTTCTTTTGAAAAAGCCATTTATAACCTTCTATAATTTTTTAATTACGGTAAAAACCATAAATGCAATTATACCAAAAACTTATTTTATCTCTATTTATTATCACTTTTACTCCCCTTAATCAAGATTATTAACGAATCAAAAAAAATAAAAGAGAAATAAGCACTTTATAAGTATAATGCTCAAACTACTGAAATAATTTATAAAAAGAGAAAAAATATGTTTGAAGATACAAAAATGCCAGAGGGTATGAACCCTGAAGTTTTAGAACACTTAATGAATCCAAAAAACTATGGAAAGTTAGATAATGCAAACGGTATTGGAGTTGCTCTTGATGAGAAAACAAAAGAGTATGTTATCTTTTATACTCTCCTAGATAAAGAGATTATTAAAGATGTGAAATTTGCAACAAATGGGTGTCAGGATACTGTAGTCATTGGTTCTATGTTTACAGATATGATTATTAACAATGACTGCAACTATGCCCATGGTGCTATAGAGAAGATGCACAAAAAGTTGGGAAATCTCTCCCCTCAACAACAAATTTGTGCAGATATAGTTTTTAGTGCTTTTATGGCATCACTGAAAAACTTTGAGAATACTCAAAATGGTGTAGAAGAAGAGCTTCACCTCTTTAAAATGAAAGAGAGTTGTGAAACAGTAGGAGTAACTAATGAATAAACTTTACCAACAAAAACATGAGCTTTGGTTAGCAATAACTTTTGCATCATTTAGTATTAGTAATGAGACAATCAAATCTCGACTTTATGAGTTTTCACTTATAGCCTTTAGGCATATGAAATGGCTAGGAAGTGATATATTAGAGAGAGGTGAAGATTATAACTACGATAGAGATATGCAAATCTGTAAAGATTCTACAAGCTTTGAAATTATTCATGCACTTCAAAGAGATATCAAGGCCATTCAACTAAAATATCCACAAACTATTTTAGGTGAACGGATAAAAACTGATGATATTTATTTATTAGAATATTTAAACGAGGTGTTGACTTGTGACTTTAATAACCAAACCATTACTGCATTTAATATGAAAAGAGAGTGGCTAGATAAAAACCTAGCACAAGATCAAATAGATGCACTCACACTCTTTTTGTTTGAAGAGTCTTACAAAGAGTATGAACTCATTCTTGTGTATGCTTATATGCAAGCAAGAACAAAAGATGTAACTCATTTCGATGTTTTTCAAGACCTCATCGATGAGTCACACTTTCACCTTAAATCTTTTGGAAATATGATGGCAGAACTCGGCATATTAACACTCCCAAGAATGTTACATGAGATGACCTATGTTGTTAAAGATTTAGAGCAGTTTGTGGTTGATGGCATTGCCGAAGAGGAAGCTGCAAAAGTGATGTGTAAAGAGTTAAGTGATGCTATAAAAGATGAAGATTTATCTCATTTTTTTGATTTTGTAAACTATCAAGAGTCTTATCATATAGAGTTAATGAAAAAACTTTTATAGTAAACAGATATAAAATTAAACCATAACATCTAGTTTATAATGAGGAAGACCATCATCACTCTCTTCTGACTCTTCCTCATGTTTTTCACTCCGTTCACTCTCTCTATCTGCTTCATCACGAGTATGCTCGCGATCTTCATTAACTTCTTGGTTCTCTTCAGCTGGACGAACTTCTAAAACCTTTTCATCTTTCTCCTGCACTTGAGACTGTGCTATCATATTTTGAAAATCTACACGATTTGTATGTGCATTTTGATTAGACGCAACGGCAGGAGTCATCTGATTTACTAATATAGTGCTACCCGTAGGACTAATAGATGCCATAACTAACTCCTTGTATCGACCTCTACGGTCTTATACTTATTGTAGAGTACATTTGCACCACTCTGAATGCTCACTTCTCTACGAGGAGTATAATCGACCAAATAGCGATCTTGTGAAGTTGTTGTAAAATCTACACACAATCTTGCAGCAGCTTGAATAATTTTATCAGGAAGATTTTGCTTATCTGTTGTGATAATAACATGACAAGAGGGTTGATCTCGCATATGAAGCCAAACATCTTTAGCACGTGCACTCTTCAGTAGTTCGACATTCCCTCTCTCATTTTTACCAAGTTGCACCTTATACCCCTCTATCCAAAAAACCTCTATAGAGTCATTTACCTTTATCTTTTTGCTCTGTTGGCGTTTAGGGAAAAGCATCTCTATCTTTGCAACATCCTTTGCAGAATTTACAGTATGAATAAAGAGTTGTAAATGCTCTATCTTAGAGCGAAGAGACTCCTCTTCTATGTGTAAGTGTTTTGCCCTCTGTTTGGCTTTTTTACTCTTTGTAAAAAACATATCACTCACCATAAATGCAGTAGGATAGCCTTTTGCTATAGTGACTGATACCCTACTCCCATCATAATCCTTAAGCAATAGCTCTGTTGCATAAGGTTTAATCTCTTGTACATTGGAGAGAACTAAGTTGCCATAGTGCTCAAACTTACTCGCTTCACTCTCTAAACTCTCCTCTGACTCTAACTTCTCATATAGTTTTTGTAATTTTTTCAGTTTTTTATTTAAGAAGGCAGTTTTTTGCTTTTTAAGATTATCTAGTTTTGCATTTTGTTCTTTTTCATACACTTCATATAAAAAATTTGCAACACTCTCTAAGGGGTACTCTTTTGCCACAAAAGGAGCATTGGGAACATCGAGAAGTTTCTGCCCTACTCTCACCTCACGAAAAGAGGAGAAGAGATCGACATGGCGAAGTGCTTCGAGGACAATGTTCTGGGCATCTAAGATAATTACATTTGTATACTTTCCAGTAAACTCTATTTGTAAGTATGTTATCTCTTCTTTGTAGGCAGAGGCTATACTTGTCTTAAGGCGAATAATTTTATCATCATGTAAAAGCTCAATATTTAAAATATTTGAACGATTAAAACGTTTAGCAATAATAATATCAAAAGGGGCATTATAAACCTTTGAGCGAGGATACTCCTCACACTTAAACATACTAGAATTTGAGCGAGTCATGTTAAAATAAATAGCATCTCTCTTATCAAAAACGATTTTGAGGATGGTATCACTCACCCGATGAATTGCCGATATCTTTTTAAATTTTTGTAAATAGTCTGTAATCTGTTTTAAGTGTGAAAGTTTCATAAGGGTATTTTAGCTGATTTTTAAAAACCACTGTGTTTGATATATGTTACTTCATAAAAGATATACTTCTCTTATGCAAAAAAAAATCACTATTAAAACTATTTTCAATCTTATTTTAGACAAAAAACCTGCTCTTATTTGGGGACAGGTTATCACACTTCTAGCTATACTAGTAAGTGTACCTATCCCTTTAATGCTTCCCGTTATGGTTGATGAAGTCCTTTTAGGTAAACCAGCTACATTTGTAAATGCCATTAATGCCACTTTTGGTAAAACAGATGCTTTTACTTATATAGCGATTGTAACATTAAGTGTTGTTTTTCTTCGATTTATCTACTATTTTTTAACTGTAATTCTTACAAAAATTTTCACGAAAATTTCTAAATATGTCACTTATACAATACGAGAAAGACTACTAGAACACCTCCAAGTTACAGCCATGAATGAGTATGAAGTTTTAGGTTCAGGTGCACTCACCGCAAATCTTGTTACAGATGTAAACACCCTAGACAGTTTCATTATGACAAGTGTTAGTAAGTTTGTCTCCTCCATACTTACACTTGTTGCTATTGCGTTTGTTATGATTGCTATTGATCCCATTTTAGGGATTTTAATCCTTGTTATTCAGCCAGTTATTATGCTTTTAAGTAAAAAAATGTCTCGTATTGTAGGGGGACTTAAAAAAGCGGAAAATCAAGCAATATCAAACTTTCAAGAAGATGTAGGGGAGACCTTAGAACTCTTTGGACAGATAAAAGCGAGTAACCAAGAGAAATTTTTTTTTCAACGCTCAAAAAAATATGCAAAAGAGATAGAGAGAACTTCTAATGAGTATGGATATAAAAATGTAGCCTATGAACGTTTAAGTTATACCATCTTTTTAGTAATGTTTGAAGTACTTCGAGCTAGTGGTCTTCTTCTCGTCGCATATAGTGACTTAAGTATAGGAATGATGTTTGCCATGTTTGGCTATATCTGGTTTATTATGACTCCTGTTCAAGATCTTTTAGGACTTCAGTATAGCTATGCTTCTGCTACCTCCGCACTAGAGAGAATAAATACTATTTTAGCACTCAAAACAGAAAAAAGTGGCACTAAGAGTATAGAAGAAAAAGAGCTTACTATCGAACTGAAAAATATGAGTTTTTATTATGCAGGAGAGCTTATACTAAGTGACATCTCTTTTAAAATAGATGCAGGAAGTAAAATAGCACTTATTGGGGCAAGTGGAAGTGGTAAAACAACTTTGGCACAGGTTATAGCTGGCTTTTATGAAAAAGATAGCGGTCTACTCCAATACAACTCTTTAAATGTAGAAGAGCTAGATAAACACTCCCTACGGGATAAAATATTTTTAGTACTACAGATGCCTATACTCTTTAATGATACACTCCGTTTTAACATTACTATGGGGGATGAAAGCATTAGCGATGAAGCGATATATAGAGCACTGCATATCGCACAGATGAGTGAACTTGTGGAGAGTATGCCACAGGCACTTGAAAGTGTTGTAGGGCATCACGGTATCCGACTTTCAGGTGGGCAGAGACAACGTTTAAGTATTGCACGGATGATTATTGCTGACCCCAGTGTTGTTATCTTTGATGAGTCTACCTCCGCACTTGATGTCCATACAGAAGCAAAACTACAAATTGCCCTAGAAAAAGTACTTAAAGACAAAACAGTTATAACCATAGCCCATAGACTCTCTACAGTAAAGAGTGCAGATATTATCTATGTTTTAGAAGAGGGGAAAATTGTACAGAGTGGTTCACATGAGACACTTGAAGAGGAAGAGGGACACTACAGGGAATTTATTCAGGAGCAGTTACTTTAGTTTGTAAATAAATAAGTAAGTTAAAAAATTTAAACCTACTTTATAATAAATAGCTATAATTTTTCTAACAAACTTTTTAGGTTAGGGAAATTATTATGAAAAAAATTATTATTACAACGACTTTAGCACTCACGTTAGGAGTTTTTAGCTCTCTTTTACAAGCAAAAGAGTGTTATAACTCAGACTCAATAGATATACAATGGGTATCATATAAAACATTAGCAAAAATTGGTGTGGGAGGGAACTTCTCTAAGAGTTCTCTTAACATACTCCATACGAATGCCACTTCTGTAAAAGAGATGCTCACAGGTGCTACAGTAAAGCTTTCACTCTCAAATTTGGATGCACACAACCCTACGAAAAACAGTAATATCGCTGAATTTTTTGTAGCAAACCTCCTCACAAAAAATAGCTCTGCTAAAATAGTCTCTGTAGATAACAAACAACTAACAGTAGCAATAACTCTTAATAAAAAGTCGCTTAACATCCCTATGAGCTACCGAGTTGAAGGTGAAAAAATTATAGCAACTGGTGTTATTGATGCACTTGACTTTGGTCTTGTACCAGCGCTCAGAACACTTAATAAAAATGTAGCAGGACATAAAAACAAGGGATGGAACGATATTTCTATCGCATTTACTATGCCTTTTACTACTGTTTGTAAATAAGAACAGCTAGACTCATACACTTTTAATAAGCTTTTTATTGCATTTTAAATATAATAAATATCAAATACAATAGAAGGAATAGTATGAGTTTAGAAGCAAGAAGTAATGGTGTGTGTGAACTATGTGGAAGCAGCGAGGATTTAAGTGCTTTAGAATTACCACAAGGGAATGGAACAGTTGAAGAGTCTATTTATCTGTGTGGTAATTGTAAGGCACAGATTGAGTCTGAAAACTTAGATGAGAACCACTTTAACTGTCTGAATGATGCAATGTGGTCTGAGACACCTGCTGTAAAAATAATGTCATATATTTTACTTAACCAGCTTGGTCGCCAAGACTTAGTAGATATGATGTACTTAGAAGAGGATGAAAAATCTTTCGCAGAACGTGCAGTTCATGCACAAAATAACAAGCTTGTTTATAAAGATGCAAATGGAGTAGAACTTCACACTGGTGATAGCATTGTAATTTTAAAAGATTTAGAGGTAAAAGGTGCAGGGTTTACAGCTAAACGTGGAACAACTGTTACTCGTATCTCTTTAGCACCTAACGATGAAACTCATGTTGAGGGTCGTGTAAATGGTACAAAAATCTTCATTAAAACAGAGTTTATTAAAAAAGCATAATGAATCCAAGCGATAGGTTTTATAAAATAGAGAAGGATTTTAGAAATCCTTTCGCTTCTAACAGCACTACTTACTAATGAAATTAACTTTTTTTTTCTTCCTACTCTTTTTACTCTCTCCCCTTTTGGCGAACTCCTTAAAAAACAGTTCAACAATAGATTCTAAAGAAAATAACAGTAGTCATACTTCAGATATGCTTATTATTAAAGATGAGTCAGGATTAAGTGATGATGCCCTGCGAAATCGTGCTAAAGTATCCGATAATAAAAAGAAGGCTAAAGTGTCCATTATCCAAGTAGCTAAAACTATAGACAAAAAGGGAAATATAGATCTCTCTAAAATACAAGATAGATGGGAAGATCTCTCTCCAACACCTATAAAGTATGACTGGGTTCAAACAAAATCAGGAGAGTGGTTTAAAGGAGAAATAAAAGGTCTCTATGATGGTATATTAGAGTTTGATAGTAATGAAGTTGGTCTCTATGATTTTAATTTTGAAAACGTTATCCAAATTAAAAGTTATCAAGTAATTAGTGTAAATATCGAAGATATAGCATCGTTTCCTGGGATTTTACGCCTAAAAAACAACAAAGTAAAAATTATTCAAGGTGAACATACCTATGAATTTAGCAAAGATGTCATTGTTGCTTTTGCTCCTAGTGGAGAGTCTGAAAGAAACTTTTGGTCAGGAAAAGTCACCCTATCTTTTGATATACGAAAAGGAAATACAGAGCAGTATGACTATAGTGCACAAGGAACAATTCACAGGCGTACTGCGGAAACACGTCTTGTTATTGACTACCTCGGAAGGGTCTCTTCTAAAAACAACATTGAAACAACTAACGATCATCGGGTGAATGAGAAGTATGATAGATACTTAAGTAGAGATTTTTTCTGGACACCAACATTTGCTGAGTATTACACCGATAAGTATAAAAATATAGATACACAATTAACAGCAGGAGTAGGTGTTGGATATAGATTTTACCATACAAAAAAAAGTGAGTGGAGTGTCTCTGGTGGTCCAGCAGGAGTCTATACACAGTACTATAATGTTGAAGATAGTGGCACCTTAAGAAACAGCTCTTTAGCTCTTGAAGTGAGTACAAAGCTAGAATCTGCATTAAATAAAATTGTTGATTTTACTTTTGACTACAAATTGACAATTACGAACAAAGATTCGGGA
>Ga0256838_1000478_pt1 | contig 24648 bp, 27 predicted proteins | sample 4571419metaG_FD_185978 | JGI IMG/M metagenome (GOLD analysis project Ga0256838, IMG submission 185978) | Hydrothermal vent microbial communities from Guaymas Basin, Mexico - 4571-419 | ecosystem: Environmental > Aquatic > Marine > Hydrothermal vents | place: Mexico: Guaymas Basin | collected...
GATTATAAAGATTTATATGAAGAAATTGAAAAACTTGAAAAAATTCTTGAAGGTGAAGAGTCAACAAAAGGTATTTTTGAAACTCTTAAAGAAAAATTATCAAGCATTATGGCTAAATTCAATCAACCGAAAGCTCCGACAAAAATGCCTCAAGCACAAGACAATAAAGAGAAAAAAGAGGAGTCTAAATAAGACTTCTCTTATTTTACTCCATGAGAATGTAAAAATTCTTTCCTGCTGACTAAATTCTCCAAAATAGCGAATAAAATCATAAAATTAATAAAACTTGTACCTCCATGGCTTAGGAATGGAAGCGGAACCCCCACAACAGGAGCTAAATTCATAGTCATTGCCATGTTTACAAATGAATAAACAAATATCATTAAAGCAACTCCGGCATACATTACCTTGGCAAAATAATCATCCTTTAATTTTTCAGCACGTTTTAAAAGATAAAATATTAAAATAAAGTATAAACCTATTACGCTTACAGCGCCGATAAAACCTAATCTTTCCACAAGATAAGCAAAAATAAAATCACTGCTGGCTATAGGTAAAAATTTAAGCTGCGTTTGTGTGGCTTCCGTTTTACTTTTTCCTTTGATGCCTCCTGAGCCTATTGCTATTAAAGACTGTTTAACGTGGTAACTCGGCTTGTTTAAAAAATGTTCTATTCTTTTTTTTTGATAGTCTTTTAAGAGATATTTATAAGCTACAGGAATAAAAATAATGCTGAAAATTCCTATGCTAATCCATATTTTTTTATCTACACCCACAATAAATAAAACACCGAAACCAATGATAAGAGTAATAAGAGCAGTTCCCAAATCAGGCTCTTTTGCGATAAGCAAAAAAGGAATTATAATATAAACCGAAAGTCTTAAAAATTCTTTTAAGTTATAAACGGGACGAGGGGGGTATTTGTAGATAAGATACCCTAGCATTAAAAGAAGGGTGGTTTTCATAAATTCAGACGGTTGTATTGTCAGATTAATAATAGGAATTTTAAGCCATCTTTGTGCTCCTAAAATTTTTATACCGAATAAGTCTACCATCAAAAGCAATGCTACATTTATCCAGTATATAAAAGGTATAAGCCATAAAAGTTTTCTTATAGGGATTAAATACACTACTATAAATACGATAATACCAATTGCTATATATAAGAGTTCTTTATAAAAAAGCTTTTGTGAGATTTCATAAACTAAAAATAAACTTAGAATAATAAAAGGAAGCAGAAGAAAGATGAGAACGAAATCGAATTTTTTTATTGACATGGTGACTTCGTATAATGCTCGAAGAGTTTTTCCATTTCAATTGATAGTTTTTGAGAGTAATCGTCCACTTTTTTAAAGGTATCAATAACTTTATCTTTTTCTTTAATACATGTTTTCTCTTCGGTACATTGTAGTACATTATTTGTAAGGTCATGTATTTGTCTGTGATATTCATTTTTGATTTTTCTGTACTCTTCAAGACAACCGAGTTTTTTAATTGTATTTTCTTCATTTAGCCATTTTCCGAATTCGCAATGATCAGAATCTACTTTTTCAATAGGTTTTTCTTCTACTACAGCTTCATAAGCATTTAATTTATATACAAGGTGAGCCAGTTTTGCTAAATCCAAGAACATTCTTGTAAGCGCTAAATCCACGTTTCTTCTGTTTTCAAGCGCTTTATCTCTAAATCCGAGTACTAACTGGCTTACCGCATCGATATCATCTTTTGATGAAGTTGCCATTGTTGTAATTGTTTCTGCGTTCGCCTGGATATCGCTAGTTTCTTGTTGAAGGGTTTTAATTGTTATTGATATCTCACTTGTAGCTTTTTGGGTACGTTCAGCCAGTTTTCTAATCTCATCCGCAACAACCGCAAATCCTCTTCCGTGTTCTCCGGCTCTTGCCGCTTCTATTGCCGCATTTAGAGCCAGTAAATTTGTCTGATCGGCTATATCGGTAATTAGTTCGACTATTTTACCGATTTCTTCGGCTCTTTGAGAGAGCATATCGATTGCTTCGTTGGTGTGAGCGATAAATTCTATTAATTCATTTAATACCTTAGATAGGTTTTCGATTTTTGTAGCCGAATCGTTTGCTCCCATATAAATTTCTTGTGAAAGTTCATCAATTTTTTCCATAAATTCTCTAAGTTTCGTATTGAACGAAGTTTTGATATCGTTGATTTCTTTTTTTGTTCCTCCGCCGAGATTATTAAGAGTAATAAACATTTCACTTCTGTTTTGTTCTTTTATTGCTGTTGAGATCGCTTCTACGGCTTCATTGATCATAAGAACTGTGTTTCTAAATCTACCCTTATATCCTTGAGGAGCTATATCTCTATAATCTATTCCGTTTTCAGCCGCTTTTATTGATTCCTTGATATCTCTTTCAAATGCTTCAAGCTGGTCAAGCAGGTCATTGACATCCCAAGCCAATTCAAATAACGGATCTTCTCGTTTAATGTTTGTAATTCTTTCGTTAAAGTCTCCGTTTGCCGCTTTTCTTATCACATTTTGTATTTTTTTAGTAAGATTGGATTCATTGTGGGTTTCTTTTTTAAATAGAGGAACCAATGATACAATCAATCCGATTATCCCGGCTCCACCGGTTATATAATCGCCTTTTATAAATCCGTAAATACTTAGACCACCAAAAATTGCCGCCGCTATTATATTAAAAATTTTAGAGTTCATTGATAATTCCTTTTTGGATTTTTATCATAAATTCGTTAAAAGACATTTTTTTTGATTCGAGAAATTTATTTACTTCATTTACGGCGGCTTCCATTCCCGAAGTTTCTTCAATTGATTTCAAATGTTGATATAAAGGTTCGATAACACTTTTAAAAGTATCTATCGGCTTTCTTCTGACTGAGTAGTAACCGACTATTTTTTCATTGGTGTCAAATGTAGGGGAAATATTGGCAAAAACCCAGTAATATCCTCCGTCTTTTCTTAAGTTTTTCACAAATCCGAACCATTCTTTTCCGTTTTGGATGTGATCGTAAAGTACTTTAAAAGCACATCTTGGCATATCCGGATGCCTTAAAATGTTGTGAGGTTTTCCTAAGAGCTCTTCTTCGCTATATCCGCTCATTTTGATAAAAATTCTGTTTCCATAAAGGATTTTGCTTTTCAGATCGGTTTTTGAGACGATAAAATCCTCTTCGTTTAGCACCACTTCTTTATTTGTCGGAGTGACTGCCGGTTTTTTCATAAACTCTCCTTTAGTTTAACGGCATCGATTCCAAGTCTTGCTACTTTTTCTATTTCATCAAAAGAGTCGATAAAATAGACGACTTTCGTATCCAAAAGGTAGCTTTCGGCAATTTTTTGGAAATCCGATGCCTTTTGGAGTATATCGGTAAAAATATATTTTGCTTTAAGATTTGAGACGAAAATCATTTCTTTAATGTTTTCGACAATCACCCCGTAAGGTAGATCATTTTGTTTGCAAAAATTGAATACTTCAAGAGTAGCGTCGCAATAATGAAAAATAAGAGTTGAATTGTTAGGAGAGTTTTGAATATCTTCAATATTTTTTACTCTGTAAAACTTTTCATCGCTAAAGGGAGGTTCAAGAATCAGCATAGCAGTCCTTGCAGATATTTTTACCGTCAATTTTTTTAATTTCATTTTCCGGGTAAAATGTTTTGCATTTGTCACATAAAATCAAATCTTTACTTTCATTCGATTCTTTTTTAGAGTTTTCCACTTTTTGTTTTTTGAAAAAGAAAAAATAAACAGCGCCTATAATTATTAAAAATATTATCAGTTTACCCATGTAAGTCCTTTATGAAAACATAATTTCTTTTATCTTTTGAAATAATCGAAGCGTTGATTCCTTCAAGCTCGTCTAATACGTTTGAGCCTTTATACAGAAGTATTGTACCATCTTTTTTTATGTAAGGCTTTGCTATTTTTAAAATATCTTTAGTAGGCATGACGGCTCTTGATGTAATTAAATCGACTTGTGGAATATTTGCTTCTTCTAATCTTTTAGGGACAACCGTTACGTTTTTTAATTTAAGAAGTGTTTTTAAATAATTCAAAAAACTGTATCTTTTCTTAAGAGGCTCTACCAAATACCAATGGGTATCTGGCATGGCGATTGCCAAAATAAGGCCTGGAAACCCCGCACCCGTTCCTATATCTATTGCCGTTTTTGCTTCTTTTATCCTATCAAGCGGATATAAGCTGTCTTCTATTTGGGCTTTTATCTCTTCTTCATTTTGATAATTGGTAAGTTTATGAATTTTATTCCATTTTAAAAGTTCTTTTGTAAATTTTTCAAATTTTTCGTTCATTGTTTCTCCTCGCATATGTTGTCTTCTATCATCAGATATTCATCTTTACTTAAAATTCCGGCAATATTTAATATCGGCAGCATAAAACCGAAGAAGGCTTTTGGCATTTCTAATATAATAGGATCTTTGTCATATGTTTTAAAAACTTCTTTAAACAGCTCTTTCATACTTATTATTTTATCACCGCAGAGTTCAAATTCTCCCGTTAAATCTTTTTTTATAATATCTTCTATCAAATCACCGAGTTTTTCTATTTTTACGGGCTGTATGTTCATTTTAGGAGCAAAAATTAGAGGCATATTTTTAAATTTTTTTAAATCTTCATAAAGTTTTTGCCCACTACCTAAAATTATGGAAGGTTTGATAATAGCGTAGTTTTGTAGATTTTCTTTTATAAGATTTTCGGCTACGGCTTTAGTGTGTTTATATTTTGATGGGTGGTTTAGTTTGCTTCCGAGGGCTGAGATATGAATGAATTTTTTATTTTTTACTTTTGGGATTAAATGTTTTACTATGTTTATATGAGATTCTTCATATGTATGTTTATCTTCTTTTAAAATCCCTATCGTATTGATAACTATATCCGCTTTTTCTATTTCATCAGTAAGATGTTTTTTGAATTTTTCTTTTAAGTAATTACCTACAAATCCCCCGGAAGTTATATATATTTTCATTGTTTGACCTTAGAGTTTGTGACCTAATTTTTCTTTTTTTGTTTTTAAATAGTTTTCATTGTGAGGATTGGGTTTTACTTTTATAGGAATTCTTTTTTCTACTTTTATGTTTTTAAAGGCAAATTCTTTTCTCGGATTATTTGTAAGAAGTTTTATTTTTTTTATCCCAAATTCATTTAAAATATCTTCTACTATCGAAAAGTCCCTCATATCCGCTTCAAATCCCAGCTGATGATTGGCTTCTACGGTATCAAAACCCTTATCTTGTAAGGCATATGCGTTAACTTTATTAAAAAGACCGATACCTCTGCCTTCTTGGCGAAGATATAAAATCATCCCTCCGTATTTTTGTATTTCTTTCATGGCTGTTTGTAACTGTTCGCCGCAATCACATTTCAAACTTCCAAGAGCGTCGCCTGTTAAGCATTCGCTGTGTATTCTAACAAGAGGAATTTCAGGAAGATTTTCAGTAAAAATTACTAAATGTTCTTTATCTCCTTCTTTAAACGACTGAATTTTAAAATTACCGTATTTCGTAGGGAGATTGGCTATTTCGGATTTTTTCAAATAATCTCCTTTTTTTTTGATAAAATTATATCTTAATAAAAATTATATGCTAAAAGGATATAAATTGAGGCATTTTTTATGGTTTATAGATTATACCAAAGAGGAAATTAAAGAGATATTAAATTTAGGTTTTGAAATAAAAAAAGAAACAAAGTTAGGAATTTTTAAACCTTACATGAATCATAAGCAACTTGCTATGATCTTTGAAAAAAGCTCGACCAGAACAAGAGTTAGTTTTGAAGTAGGTATAAACCAACTCGGCGGAAACGGAATATTTTTAAGCTCACGTGACATTCAGCTGGGGCGCGGAGAGCCTTTAAAAGATACCGCAAGAGTTATCAGTAGAATGGTAAATATGGTAATGATAAGAACTTTCGGTCAAGAAAGACTTGAAGAATTTGCTAAATATTCAAAAGTTCCTGTAATAAACGGTTTGACGGATTTATGTCATCCGGTACAACTTCTTGCTGATTTGATGACGATGATAGAATTTAAAAAATTTGATTTTGATAATCCTAAAAACACAACAGTAGCATATGTGGGAGATGGAAATAATATGGCAAACTCATGGGCTATTATCGCTTCTAAGCTTGGATTTAATCTAAGAATAGCAACACCTAAAGGATATGAAATAGACGATTTTATTAAACAAAAAGCTCTTGAATTTGCAAAAATAAGCGGAGCGAAAATAGAATTTTTATATGATCCGAAAGAAGCCGTTAAAGATGCCGATGTAGTTACGACCGATACTTGGGTTAGTATGGGACAAGAAGAAGAAAAAGAAAAAAGAATAAAAGATTTTAAAGGTTTTGAAGTAGATGAGAAACTGATGAGCCTTGCTAAAAAAGACGCTATATTTTTACATTGCCTTCCGGCTTACAGGGGATATGAAGTAAGCGAAGAAGTATTTGAAAAACATGCGGAGGAAATTTTTCAGGAAGCGGAAAACAGATTACACGCTCAGAAGGGATTGATGGTATGGCTAGACAGACAGCAGAAAAACTAAATACTAAAACAATAGTTGAATGTAAAAATCTAGAATTGCTTGAAGGAAATTTGAATGAACCTATGTGGGTTATGCTGACTCCTGATAATAAAATAAAAGTTGTTTTGTCACCGGAAGAATATATTTCCATGATGGAAACTTTAAAAAAAGTAATGAAAGAAAATTTAGAATTAAAACTTGAAAAAGCTATATTAAGCGAATTTCCTATTGATTATGATGACGTAAAAGCGGTTGTGTTGGAAGAGATGAAAAATAGTGATAAAAACATAAAAGAAATAGTGGAAAAAGTGAAACTCGAACATCCGAATTTATTTTATAATTTAGATTTGGATAAAATTCTCTAAAGGAAAAAAATTATTCTTTCGTTTATTTTTTCTTGACAAAATAATTTTTATTTATTATAATTTCGTCGTAGCTTAAAAAGCAGAATATTAGGAGGTGCCGTATGGCATGTGAAAAAGATACAAAAGAATTGACTCAAGAAAATAAAACAGCAGAAACTAAGGAGGTAAAAATGGAAGAAATCAAAACTCAAGAAGGTGTATTAGTTCTTAAAAATATGCCGGAATTCAAAATGGAAGCATATGATGCGGCAACTGGACACTATACAGAAGTTAGCAGTGAAGATTATAAAGGAAAATGGACTGTAGTATGTTTTTATCCGGCAGACTTTACATTCGTATGTCCAACTGAAATCGCAGCAATGAACGCGGCATTACCGTTCTTAAAAGAATTAGGTGTTGAGGTATTAGCAGTATCAACTGATACAAAATTCTCACATAAAAGATTTGTGGAAACTGAGCCACTATTAAAAGATCTTAAACTTACAATCGCAGCTGACCCGACAGGAGAAGTTACAAGAAAATTCGGTGTAATGATTGAAGGAGCAGGACTTGCTCTTAGAGGAAGATTTTTAATTAATCCTGACGGACAAATCGTAGCTGAAGAAGTTCAAGCTCCACCTGTTGGTAGAAGTGTAAAAGAGTTCTTAAGACAAATTATGGCACATCAATATGCGTATAAAACTGGTGAAGTATGTCCGGCTAACTGGAAACCTGGTAAAAAAACATTACCTGTTAATACAGATATCGAACCAATGACAGGAAACGTAGGTAAATACGTAACACTTGAAGATCTAATTGACGAAAATGACGTTAAAGAAATGGAAGAAATGCTAAAAAAATTCAAAGAGCTTAACGTTTAAGCTCTTTTTTTCTTTTCTTTAAAAGGTTTTTTGAACTTTTTAAAGAAAAGAAATTATATGAAAGGTTCGGATGAAAAATTATAAAAACTTGCTTGAAGAATCAAATCTCAAGACAACTCCTCAAAGACTTGCTATATTGAAAGAACTTGATAAACACGGACATGCAAGTATTGAAGAAATATATGAAAATATAAAAGAGATGTTTCCGAGTATTTCGCTGGCTACTATTTATAAAAATATAAATGCGCTAAAAGAAGAAAAAGTTATAAGCGAAATATGTCTTCATCAAAAACCTAAATTTGAAATTTCAAAAGAACCTCACGCGCATTTTATCTGTAAAAAATGTGGAAAAGTAGAGGATATACCGTTTGATGAAATTATGAATAAAGAGATAGAAAAAAAATATCCGGATAGCGAAAAAGAACTTTATGTTTATGGAATATGTAAAGAATGTAAAAAAGGATAAAGTTAAAATTGGTTATAGTTAATTTAATAACAGATTTTGAACTTCCTTTTGTTTTTTCTTTAAAAGATCGCCGCAAAATAATCAATTCCATTAAAGATAAATTGAAAAAATTTAATGTTTCTGTTCTTGATATTTCAGGAGAATATCCAAAAGAAGCTTCACTTGCAATAGTTTTTGCTGCTCATAATGAAAAACAGGCGGGAGAAATTCAAAGAAAGATAGAAGAATTTTTGTATAAAAATTTTCCTGAAATAGAATTTTTCTTTGATAGTGAAATTATTTAGATATCGTAAACTCTTATCATATTAGTAGTGCCTTCTCTTCCTATAATGCTTCCCATGGTAATTATTATTTTATCCCCTTCTTGAAGTTTATTTATTTTTTTAGCTGTATCTATAAATTTATGAATAAGCTTTTCGGGGTCTTTAATTTTAGGCATTTCAAAAATTTCTTCAACTCCCCATACCACTTTTAATTTTCGGCTGGTGTCTCTGCTGTGTGTTACCGCTATTATTGGAGATTTCGGTCTGTATTTAGCTATCGATTTTACGGTGGTACCACTGCTTGTGAAACTTACAATTGCTTTTGGCTCTATTGCTTTTGCCAAATCTGAGACGCTAAGAGCTATAGCATCATCATCATCGGTTTCATATTTTTTATGATAAGGATATATGCTTTGAATTTCTTTTATTATTTTTACAAGAGTTTCAACGGCTTTTATCGGATATTTTCCTACTGTTGTTTCATCGCTTAGCATTACAGCATCCGTACCGTCCATTACGGCATTCGCCACGTCACTAACTTCAGCTCTGGTCGGGAATGGTGAATTTACCATAGATAAAAGCATTTGAGTAGCTGTAATTACAGGTTTTTTTAATTTATTGGCGCGGCGTATTATTTTTTTTTGGATTACAGGAACTTTTTCTATCCCTACTTCAATTCCCAAATCACCTCTTGCCACCATTACTCCATCGCTTACCTGTAAGATTTCGTCAAGATTTTCTACAGCTTTTTTTGTTTCGATTTTTGCTATTACCCAAGGATTCGCTCCGGCTTTTTTTAAGATTTCTTTTGCTTTTAAAATATCATTTTTTGTATTTACAAAAGATATCGCTACGATATCTACTCCGTTTTTTGCTCCAAAAATCAAATCTTTTTCGTCTTTTGGAGTAATAGCCGAAATTTTAAGGTTTGAATGAGGAAAGTTAACTCCTTTTCTACTTGATAAAACACCTTCGTTTTTTACTTCCAATACCAGATAATCAGGTGTTTTTTCTATTACTTTCGTTCTTATGCTTCCGTCGGCGAAAAAAACGTATTCTCCTACATTTACCTGATCAATAATTTCAGGATAACTTATAGTCAGATCATAAGCGCTTTTCGGATTTTTTTTGACAAGACGTATTTTGTCTCCTCTTTTTAATTCTAAAAAGCCGTTAATTTCACCTATTCTGATTTTTGGTCCGCTGATATCCTGTAAAATTGCTGTTTTAGAGTCTAGTTTTTTTGCTATATCCCTGATTTTTTTAATAGAAGCTTTATGGGTTTTATGATCTGCATGGGAAAAATTAAGACGGAAGACATCTACGCCGGCTTTTATCATATCTTCAATTTTATCCGCACTGCTGGGACCAAGAGTCGCTACTATTTTTGCTTTTTTCATTCTAGTCCTTTTGTTTGTAGAAAGTCTTTGATTTCTTTTAAAAGTTCAGCAGGGTTTTTTATAGGATAAATAAGATTTTTGGCTATTTCTTCACCGCTAATACCCTTAATATTTATATGTTTTATTCTTTCTTTCAAAGTATCAGCTGATGTTACGGGATAATTCAATCCTTTTATACTTTTAAGCACTAAATAACTCCAAGGAGCATCGCATTGTTGAGTGATTTTTTCCGCCATACCCCTGCAATATTCCATAAGTGTTTGTGAATCTTCTCCGCCTTTTACAAGTTTATACGCAAGTTTTGCAATTCCTCCTGCCGTATGTACTTTTAATTGTTTTTTTTCTTCTTCTGTTAATTCGTCAATATGCTGAATTTTATAAAGTGCAAGATTCGGGTCGGCCCTTACTATTTGTCTTACGGTATTTCTTGTAAGACCTACGAATTCGGCTATTTCATCTTCGGTTTTTAGATATTCCTCTTTTAAAACAATTACAAAAGCAGCCCTTGCAAGGCTAGGAAGCCATGTAAGGGTTCTGTATTCGGCAAGTTTATCAAGTCCTCCTACTAAATCAATAGATTTAAAAAACACTCTTTCAGCCAGATATTTAATTTCATAATCGTTTATTTTTATTTCTAAAATCATTGTGTCCCTCCTTGTATTGTTTTACCTACTTTTACTAAACCGGTTTCAGTAATTTCCAAATATCTTACTTTAGTGTCATGCCCGCACATTCTACAACCGTCTATTCTGAAAAGTCTTACGATTTCACCTACAGGTTTTTTATAAATTCTTGCTTTATAAGTCGAATCTATCAGTTCTTTACTAAGAACCATCGTTCCGTCTACTATATGTCCGACGGCATATCCACCGGCGGCTTCGGCACTGAGCAAATCATGGCCGCTTCTTTTTTGTGAAATTAAAATACTTGTTTGGTACCATTTTTTTAAAAAGTTATATATTCGTCGTACAATGGTTCTTGCCATCATTTCTTTATTTTCAAACAGACCCGTTATGGAGTCTATTACGGTAAATTTGATTTCATATTCTTTGATGGCATAAGCCAATGTATTTAAAAGTGTGGGAATTTCATCTCTTAATTTGTAATTTGAAGTTGCGTCTATAAAAACAATATTTTCATCTATAACATTTTCATCTACATTCATGGCTTTCGCTCTCATTTTCATACTTGCCACTACGAAATTTGCAGGGGTTTCTACGGTAATAAAACACACTTTGTGATTTTGTGAGGCCTGATAGATGGCAAATTGTTCCGCCATCAAACTTTTACCCGTGTCGTTAACACCGGTAATATTACATACACTATATTTAGGCATACCGCCAAGCGATTTTTTTACGGGTTTTCCGTTTTCAATATCGGCAATATAAAAAAGTTCGTCCAAACCTTCAATTCCCGTCGGAACACCTTCAAGTTTCGGAGCTTTTTTTGATGCTTCTTTAGCGGTAATTACGGCTTCTTTTATTACTTCATAATCCATAAAAAGCCCTTTTTTGTAAATTGTATCAAAAAAGAAATTTAAAAGCAAGATTTGAGAAAAGTTGAGGGAAGGGGACTAAAGGGGTTATTTTACTTTTATACAGTCCGTTTCTTTTTGTTTATCGAATTCCCACCACTCTTTTTGATTCCAAGGTTTAAGTTCTTTTAATTTATTCATCAGATATTCGAAATCTCTTGGTAATAGAGCTTGATCTCCGTCACTTAGTGCTTCTTTTGGACAATTATGCATCTCTATTATAAGTCCATCTGCACCCGCTGCCATTCCTGCGTATGCCAATGCGCTTACGAATTCTCTTTTACCGGCTGCGTGGCTTGGATCTACTATGATCGGAAGGTGAGTCATTTTTTGCATAATAGGGATTAAAGTTACATCAAGAGTATTTCTTACGCTCGGTTCGTATGTTCTTGTACCTCTTAGACATAAAATAACTTTATCGTTACCTTCGCTCATAATATATTCGGCACTCATTAAATGTTCTTTTACGGTTGAGCAGATCCCGTTTTTAAGAATTACAGGTTTATCAAGTTTTCCTATTTCTTTTAAAAGAGGGAAGTTTTGCATATTTCTGGCACCGATTTGGATAACGTCAGCATATTTATAAACAACATCTATATCTTTTATACTCATAAGTTCCGTTACGATTGGAAGACCCGTTTCTTTTTTAGCTTCCGCTAACATTTTTAGACCTTCTTCTCCGTGTCCTTGGAAAGTATATGGAGAAGTTCTCGGTTTATAAGCTCCCCCTCTAAGCATATGAGCTCCGTTTTCTTTTGCTACTTTTGCTAAATATACTACATTTTCTACGTTATCTACGCTACAAGGTCCGGCAATTATTACTTTATGTCCACCACCAACTTTTACGCCTTCTACATCAATAACAGTATCTTCCGGATGAAATTCACGGCTAGCTCTTTTGTATGGAGCAGATACTTCAAGAACTTTAGCAACTCCCGGAAGAGTGTTTAAAGGTCTCCCCATTAAATCCGTTTTATCACCGATAATTCCTATTACTACCTGTTTTTCTCCGGGAGCGATGCTAACATCATGTCCCCACGCTTTAATTTGTTCTATGGTTTTGTTAATTTCATCTTGAGTAGCCCCCACTTTCATAACTAATACCATTTTTGTCCTTTTTCAATTTTTTAGGATATTATAACAAGTTTACAAATATAAAGCAATAAAAAAAAATATCAAATAATAAAAATTTTCCATTTATATCATTTACTTTTTTGATATAATTTGATTAAAAAGATTAGGTATGTTTGAGAAGCTCATTAACAGATTAAAAAACGGTGTAAGTAAAAAAGAATTCGTGAATCTTACTAAAGAATTTTATCCTGGATTTAACTTCGATGCCATATACGATATTCTTAAATTTCAAGGCTTACCGCTTACAATGAAAAAAGATAAAGTATATTTAAAAACCGCTCTGATTCCATACGACGAGGCCGAATATACTATTCTTGATTTAGAAGTTAATAATTCCAAACCCAAGGAAGGCCAGATTATAGAAATAGGAGCGGTAAAACTTAAAAATCTTATACCGGTCGATGAGTTTTCGTTTTTAATACATGCCAAAGATATTCCCAAATACGTAACGAAAGTAACCGGAATAGATGACAAAATGCTTAAAAATAAAAAATCTCAAAAAGAGATCTTAGAAAAATTCAGGTTATTTTTGGGGGATAGCATAATCGTGGCACATGCCGCGGATTTTGATTTTAATTTTCTGGCAAGTCAGTTTAAAAAGGAAAATCTCGGAGAGCTTTTAAACCGTCATTTGTGTACGATAAGTTTAGCAAGAAAAACGATACCTGCTGAGAGGTACGGACTGAAATACTTAAAAGAAGGTTTAAAATTACCAGAAGAGGTTGATCACAGAGCATTGGGTGATGCCAGAACTACTTCAAGAGTTTTTTTAAAGGCTCTTGAGAATCTTCCCGAAAATATAATTTCGGCGGAAGATTTAATTGAGTTTGCAAAACCTAATAAAAACAAATGTTAGGCATTATAATTTGTTTCTTTTTTTAATTGTTTGTTAAATAATATTACTTTGTTTCTTCCTGTTCTTTTTGCTTCATACAGTGCTATGTCCGCATATTTAATGCACTCCCATCCTTTCATGCAATGGTCAGGGAAAATACTTATTCCGATACTTACGGTTTTTTTAATACTGTTTTCCCCTATGTCTATTATACTGTTTTGAACATTTTCCCTTATTTTTTCAGCTACTTTTACGGCATCATCGATTGATTTTATATTTTGAAGGATAATTAAAAACTCCTCACCTCCGTATCTGATGGCTATATCGCTTTTTCTTATTGAATATTTTAAAATATTTGAAAGTGTTTTTAAAACGATGTCTCCGGCTTCATGGCCGTACGAATCGTTTACTTTTTTAAAATAATCCATATCTATCATTAAAAACGCCATTTTTTCTCCCCTTCTTTGAGCGGCGGCTATAAGGGTAGGGAGGATGTTTTCAAGGTATCTTCTGTTAAAAAGACCTGTTAGAGGGTCTTTTATGGTCTGGTTATGAAGTATTTCCAGGGTATATTTAGCTTCTATAACGGCTGAAACTTCATTTAGATAAGCTTTTATGTAAGGCAGGTTTTGCTGTAAAAGTTCCTGGTCTTTTTCTTTATCCGTCATAATTTTTAAAATTCCCGTAAAATTTCCTCCACTGCTAAAAGGGAGGCATATATATTCGTTTTTGCATGTATGGAATTCGCATATTTTTTTAAATTTTAAAGAGTTGATTTCCTTATTGAGCCTGTAAGCCCTGCAGCTTTCAAAATTTTCCAAAAGATTACAGCATATATCCCCCTGGGAATATATTAAAAGGGCGTTTCTTTCGCTGTTGTCAATTCCCACTAAAGCAAAATGGTTTATATTAAAACCTTTTATTATGTCTATAAGTCTGTTTAATATGCTGTTGGAAGTGGCATCGTCTTCAATTAATCTTTTAAACTGAAAGATATTTGCGAGTTGTTCGATTGTTTCTTTTGCGTCGTTTAAAGGGTCTTTTGATTTTTCTTTTTCTATTAAAGCGGTGTATTTTTCTTCTATTACGCCAAAAGAATTCTTCATTTTGGTAAGAAAATTATTATAAGAATCTACAAATTCTTTTGCTTCTCCTTTAAGTTTAGTTTCTATTTTTTGATTAAAGTTCCCTTTTAATATCTCTTCGGTGGATTGTTTTATTTTTTCAAGTATTTCAAGATAAGGAGTTAAATAATAATTTACGATTAATATGATAATAATTAAAGAGGTAATTGCAATTGCTATAAGCTGTAAAATAGCACTTTGAAGTTTTGAAAAATAATCTACTCCGGAAAAAGTTATTTGTAAAACCCCGTTATCGTCAAATGGAGCTATTGAAGTGATAGTTTGAGTTTTGAAATTATATTCTATTTTAATGTTTTCTGTTTTTTGGTCTGGTATAAATTTTATATCGTTTATATGGTGGGAATTTTTAATAATTTGTAAAAATTTTTCTTTATCGTTTGTTTCTTCTAAAATTTCTTTAATAAGAAGAGTTTGGTTTTCTATAAGCTGATTTGAGAAATTTAAAAATGAAAAACTTACTACCGCTGTTCTTATTATGGTGGAAATTATCATAATAAGAGCTATTATAATCAAAATCTTTTTTTTCATTCGCAGAGCCTTTTAATGATTTTGTCTTTTTTTTGACAAAATCCGCTTTCTTTTGGAATTATAAATAAATCCCTTGCAGTATTTTTTTGTGATAATATTTTAACATCTTCTACGCTTATGTCAAACCTGTCAAAAATATCCATAATGGTGGAAATGATACCTTTTTTATCTTTGGTTTTCAATTTTAAACTGGCATAATTTTGAGAATGGTTACAATCCGTTTCAAATTCCTCTTTTTTAAAGCTAAGCTTTGTTTTTATCTCTTTTTTTTCAAACGCTTGTTTTATTCTTTCCTCTATTAAAGGAAAATCATATGCTTCAACTTTTTTATTAAACTCTATTTTAAAATATTTTATATCTCCTATTTTATAAATTGAAAGATGGTTTAGGTTTAGGGTGTGGAGTTTTTCCAAAAACCAGCCTATAGAAAAATTAAGAGGCTCTTTTTTTGCTAGATGAATAATAAGATGTTTTTCATTTTCGAATTTTATTTTAAAATCTTCCGTGTTTTGTATCCAGTTTAGAAGATTTATGATTTCAGTGATAGAGTTTTGTAAAAAGAGTTGGTTTGAAGGCGATTTTAATAGTTCTTTTTGAAGCTTTAAAGGAAGTCTTTTAAAATCTTTTTTATAAAGAAGTTTTTTTTCTTTTCTTTTTCGGATAGCCATTTCGTTTAAAAGTTCTTTATTGTGTAAAGCGTTAAGGGTGTTTTTGTAAAGGGTTTTTAAAAGTTGTTCTTTATATGAACTAAATACTCTTTCCCCTACTGCTTTAATATCGGCAATAGTTAAAATATATAAATAATTTAAAAATTTCTTATTTTGAACTATTTCGGCAAAAGATAAAATAACTTTATCATTAAAGATATCTTCGCGTTGTGCAATGTTTGACATAATGGTGTGGTATTTAATGAGTTTTTCTATTATTTCAGGATTATGAAATTTGATTTCGTTGGCAAATTCTTTAGCTATCTTTGCTCCTACGATCGAATGTTCTTCCGCACGTCCTTTTCCTAAATCATGAAAAAAAGCCGTAAATCTTAAAAGGGCTTTTTCTTTTTCGTTCAGTTTTGTAAATTCTTCAATGCTATCAAGTTCTTTAATCGTATAAAGCGAATGTATATCTACCGGATATTGATGATATCCGTCAAATTGAGCTAAATGTTTTATTTTTTCAAACGCAGGAATTATTTTTTCCAGTTTATTTGCTCTATATAAGGAAAAGAAAAGAGGGTATAGGTTTTTATAAAAGAAAAGTTTTTTTATGATGTTTTTGGGTAAAGAGTATTTTTTTGATTTTAAATTTTTTACTATGGAAATATCACATTTTGAGTAATTTTTATCAATTTGAATGATTTTTTGAATGAAATCTTTAAACGAATATGTAGTATTTAAGTTCGAATATAAAATACTGTCGCAGTAATAAAAATTTTGGGTTATTCTTTTTTCTTTAGTTTCTTTTATATTCATCGAATAAAAATACGGTTTTATTATTTTTTTAATGGTAATTTCACAAAACGTATTCACCGTCCATAAAGATTTTAGTAAATCTTTTATAAATTTTCTTTCGGCTCTTAATCTTGAAGAATCTTCATAACCCATTTTTAACGCAATATCACGTTGATATTGTAAATAAACTGTATCGGTTTTTTTCTTTGCTATTAAATGTAAATAAACTCTGGTCTTGAATAAAAATTCAAGAGAACTTCTGTATTCTTTAAATTCTTCTTCAGAAATATATTTTGGTATCAGATATGAATTATTTGGATAGTTGAATATAACTTTTGTCATCCATAAAAGCGTATTTGAATCTCTGATACCTCCGAAACCTTCTTTTATATTCGGTTCCATTGAAATAGGAAATTTTTTGTGTCTTTGTTTCATTTCATTATATTTGGCTAAAATATATTCCTGTTTATTATAATTTCTTATTTTATTAAGTTCATTTTGTGTTTGGAACCATAAAAATTTACTGCCTGTTATAAATCTGCTTTCAAGCATTGCCGTTTTTATTGTTATGTCTTTATTACTCGCAGGAAACAGATCTTTTAACTCATGAACTCTGTGACCGATTTTAAGACCCAAATCCCAAAGCATTGTTATAAAATTTTCTATAATTTGTTTTATGTTATATCCCGGAAGATCTTTATAAACAATCATAATATCGATATCTGAATAAACTGATAACTGTTCTCTTCCGTAACTGCCGAGTGCTATTATCGAAACAGGAACATTATTCATGGAAGGCTTGAATTCCTCAAAAGTTTTTTTTAAGATATATTTGTAAATCAGAGTTATGAAATAATCCATTTTTTTCGTATGTTTTACGAAGAAATCTTTACCGCCTTGTATTTGTATTTGAGATAAGTATTTTTTAATTTCTTTTTTTATTTCCTGCGATATTATTAAGTCGTTTTTACAATTATAAATAAGCTCCTGAAGTTGCATTTTTGCTCTTTTTGTGGTATTTTATCAAAAAAATCCAAAAGGTATTTGATGAATCATATTATAAAAAAAATTGAAAACAATGAAAAACTTTCTTTTGACGAAGCTGTAAAATTATATGATTTGGACCTTTTTACTTTAGGTAAATTAGCAAATAAAATAAGAGAAGAAAAATTTGGAAGAAAAGTATATTTTAATATCAACAGGCATATAAATCCTAGCAATATCTGTAAAGATGTGTGTAAATTTTGTGCTTTTTCAGCTCATAGAAAAAATCCAAATCCTTATACCTTAAGTATAGATGAATGTGTGGAAATGGCAAAGGAAGCTTACAAAAAGGGAGCAAAAGAAGTTCACGTAGTTTCAGCACATAATCCGGAAGTAGGGTATGATTATTATATGAATATTGTAAAAGAGATAAAAAACGAATTACCTGATATTCATATAAAAGCTTTTACGGCGGCGGAAATTAATTTTTTCAGTGAGCTTAGCGGAAAATCATATGAGGCAGTTTTACAAGATATGATAGAATCAGGAGTTGATTCAATGCCGGGAGGCGGGGCTGAAATTTTTGATGAAGAAATTAGAAATAAAATTTGTAAAGGAAAAGTGAGCAGTAAAAACTGGCTTAAAATCCATGAGCTTTGGCATAAATTTGGCAGAAAAAGTAATGCCACAATGCTTTTTGGTCATATAGAAAATAGAGCACATAGAATCGACCATATGATAAGACTCAGAGAGTTACAGGAAATTACTGGAGGATTTAACGCTTTTATACCTCTTGTGTATCAAACAAAAAATAATTATTTAAAAGTTGATAAATTTTTAACAGGAGTTGAAATTTTAAAAACCGTGGCAATTGCGAGAATATTATTAAACAATATTCCTCACATAAAAGCTTATTGGCCGACTTTTACATTGAATCTGGCTCTTGTGGCTCAGGAATACGGTGCCGATGATATAGACGGTACCATTCAAAGAGAGTCTATTCAATCTTCAGCAGGTGCCGCTTCAAAAAACGGGCTGGATATGGAAGAACTTATCTATCAGATAAAAGATGCCGGGTTTATCCCAGTAGAAAGGGATAGTTTGTATAATGAGTTGAAAATTTATACGTAATTACTTATTTTTTCTAAAATCTCGATGGGATTGATAGGTTTTACTATTACTTCTTTAGCTCCGGCGTTTAAGGCTTCGTTTTTTTTAGTGTCGTCGGTTGTTAAAACTAAAACCGGAATATTCGCGCATTCAGGTTTATCAATTTTAAATCTTTGTAAAAAACTTATGCCGTCCATTACGGGCATAATTAAATCAAGAAGCACAATTGAAATATCGGGAGACAATTTTTCAAGTGCTTCTACTCCGTTTTCGGCTTCTATTACTTCATATCCTCCTTTTACGGATAAGATGGTCTGTAATAATTTTCTGTTTGTCGTGTCGTCATCTACTATGAGAATTTTTTTCTTTTTCATTCTTTACCTTTTACGGATTTTATTGTGTTATTTATTGTTTCCGGATTTAGATCTGAAATTATACCATCTGCTTGCTCATAATTTTTCTCACCTATAATGATTATTTTCGTATTAGGATTTTCTTCTTTTATAGATTTAATTAATACGTTCATATCGGCACCGTTAAAATCGTCTTCAATTATAAGAATATTTGGTCCATTTTTATTTAATTTTTTGTGTAATTCGGTTATTTGCGAAGCTGTATCAAATTCGACATCTAAAACGCTTTTGAGATAATTTAATAAAAACGAACTTTCACTGGCTATTATTATTTTTTCTTTTTCTTCCGTTTTTGGAATTTCTACCGGTTCTATTGTCGGAACTGAAGATTCTTCTGTTTGAGTTTGTGTATTTTCTTCTTTTTCATATTCTTCATAGCTGCGGTATTTATTTTTTGCGACATTTTCCAAAACTCTTTCAAGTTCATTAGTTTCAATAGGTTTGGAAATGTAATCGTCCATTCCCGCTCCTATGAATTTCTCCCTATCGCCTTTTAAAACATTTGCCGTTACCGCTACAATAGGAGTATGAGGAAGTCCTTCTTCTTTTTCAAACTCGATAATTTCCTGTGTAGCTTCAACTCCGTCCATTATAGGCATTTGAACGTCCATGAAAATAATATCGTATTTGTCAGGATTCATGGAATATTTATTAAATGCTTCAAGTCCGTTATTTGCAGTATCTGATTCTATACCCATTGCTTTTAATTTAGTTTGTAACAGTTTTTTATTGATAGGATTATCTTCTGCTATCAATGCTTTTAATTGATAAAGAGGTTTTGTTTTTATTTCTTTTTTAGTGGTTTTTACGACTTTTTTCTCTTTTGTAGTAGTTATTGCGTTGTATGTTTTTGTAGGTAAATTAGGATCGTAAATTGTAAAATCAGGATTTAATTTATTTATTTCTTCTTTATAAGTATAAGAAGCTATAAAAATGATAGGAAGATTTAATGATTGTAATTTTGAAATTTCTTCTTTGTCGCTTTCTTCATAAAATACCGTAACAGCATTTATTTTTTCAGATGTTAATATTTTTTTCAGTTCTTCTATGTCATTAAATCCTATTCTTGCGATACCGAAGTAATTTAAATATTCAATAGAATATTCTTTTCTTAAAGAATCTCTAAAAGTATTCAATACGGCAACTGTTGTATTAGAGAACATGTTTTGTTTATATCTTGGTGTTGGATCGGCTACATCGAATTCAATAGTAAAATAAAATTTACTACCTTTGTTTATTTCACTTTCTACGTTAATGTGACTTCCCATCATTTCAAGATAATTTTTTACGATAGTCAGACCAAGTCCGGTACCTCCGTATTTTCTTGTAACAGATTCATCAGCTTGGGAGAAAGCTTCAAAGATTTTCTCTTTTTGTTCTTCACTCATTCCTATACCGGTGTCTTTAACTTCAAAATAGATTTTTGCTTTATCGTCTTTAATTTCTTCCAATAAAATTTTTACACTGATTAAACCTTTTTCGTGTGTGAATTTAATAGCGTTATTAATTAAATTTTGAAGAATTTCTTTAATTTTTAGGATGTCTCCTTTTAATAAAGTCGGGATATTAGGAGAAATTTCCGCAACATATTGGATTTTTTTCTGTGCCGCAGGAGTTGAAAATAGTTCCAGTGTGTTTTCAAATTCGTCGATGGCTTTAAAATCAATAATTTCAAGCGAAACTTTATTACTTTCGATTTTAGATACGTCAAGAATATTGTTTACCAACTGTAAAAGGTTTTTAGCACTTTGAGAAATAGTATTTACATAATCTTGCTGTTCTTTTGTCAATTCGGTTGTTTTTAGTAATTCCAAGAAACCTAAAATACCGTTAAGAGGAGTTCTGATTTCGTGTGACATGTTGGCAAGGAATAGAGATTTTGCTTTTGTGGCTTCTTCGGCTTTTTTAACGGATTCTTGAATTACCTTAATAGCTTCGTCCACTACTTTAATAGCTTCGTTAATTCCTTTTGCGGAACCGATATCGATTTTAACTTCTTTTCCTAAAATAGGTGTTAAGGAAGTCAATAAGTCTGATAGTTCTTTAATATGCGCTTTTATAAGTCTTACAATATAAATACCTATGAAAAATACTATTAGGGCGATACCAAAAATAACTGCGTTTATAATAAGGTTTTGTGTTGCTTTTTGAATTATACTCTGTAGCTCTTTATCAACTATTTTATTTAAATTTTCAACCGCTTTTTTAAAATAATCGATTCTTTTTGTAAACAGGTGGAAATAATCAAGTGCGTCGATAGGGTATCCGTTAAATTCTCCGTTTACGTAATATTCCATATTTGCCTGTTGGACGTAAAACATAATTGTTTTTATATCTTGTTCTATTTTTTTGAATTCTTGAGAGTTAAAAACCGCTCTTGTTTTAGGTTCAAGAAAATATAGAGGTAAGATATTGCTGTCATGATAATATTTTAATAAAACGTTTTTATATTCTTCTTCACTCATAGGAGTATCGGCAGTAATATAATATGAACCGAAACCTCTGATAATACCGGTAAATGAAATAATTCTTTCAAACGGGAATTTTAATTCATATGTCTTTTTGATAGTATCGGGAAATTTTTTTTGAATTTTGGCGATAGATTTAATAATTTCGGTTTCCAATTTTGTGTAGTAGTTGAAAAAATAACTTTTGATGTAATTTTCTTTGAACGAGTCGATTTTTTTTCTGAAAACAGGAAGTTTATTCGCTAAATTTATAACGTTTTTTACATCATTATAATATTCGGGATGTTTATTAACAAAATCTCTTAAATCTTCTATAGCTTTACTAAAAAGAATTCTTTTAGTGTGCAATATTTTTTTAGAATTCGGATAACTTCCTTTTGAAACCGAATAAATAGAAGTAGTTCCCCTTTCCTGTCCTAAATAAACAAGCATATTTTCAAGTCTTTTTGTTAACTCAAGATATTGAGTACTTTTTTGAACATTTTGATATTTTTGAAAGTTTTGGTATAAAAAATACCCGCTTATTCCCATCAAAATAAGTGTCGGTAAAAACACAGCTATGGTAATCAATCTAATTAATGAACCTCTCATTTTATCTCCTTAAGTGTATTCGGGTTAATATCTTTGCAATAATTTGACAAATTTTCATGTGAAAGTGCGTAATCTAAATATTTTTTTGCTTTTGCGTATTTTCCGGTTTTTATATAAACTTTTGCCAAAGAGCAGTAAGCCCTTTCATTACCGAGTTTGATCGCCTTTTTTAAGTATTCTTCCGCTTTTTTATAATTTCTCTCCACCCCCCATCCGTTGCTGTACATTCTTCCAAGCATAAAATAAACCTGAGAAGAAGGTTTTTCATGTAACTCAGTCAGTAAAATATATGCTTTTTGGAAGTATTGTTGAGCTTTTTGAGGGTTAGTCTTGTGAAGTTTTACTCCCTTGTTAAAAGCTCTGTAAGCTTTGGTAAAAGTAAGATCTAAAGCAAAAACAAATACGAAACTTATAAAAATAAATATTACTTTTTTCATTTTCAACCTTTTATAATTTCTTGTAAATCTTCAATTGTTTCTACTTTTACGTTTAAAAGCTTTTGAATATATTGTAAATCTTTTTTAAATTTTTTTTCGTTTTGAGTTGATAAATATTCGTCTATTGTTTTTAAGATAAGTTGTTTAATTTCTTTTGGGATTTTCGGTTTTGGTTTTTCTACATTTTCTATTTTTTCCAAAAAGTTGTAAAATTTTTTAGATAAATATTCGATTTTGTGTAAATCTCTTTTATTTTTTGACAATTCATCTATTTTTTTAAGAATTAAAGCCAAATTGCTTAGTCTTAGATTTAAAGCTGCTCCTTTTAATTTGTGAGCTATTTTATGAATTTCATCATAATTTTTATTTTCAATGGCTTTAAAGAGATTTTGTTTTTCATTATTTAACATATCAAAAAGCTCTTCTTTGAAATCATAAAGAGTATCATAATCTATATCAAGTTCTTTTGCCGCCGTTTCTAATTCCGATTGTAATTGTTTTTGAGCTTCTTCGGGGGTTAAATTAAGCATTTTTTCTATTTCTGCGAACTCGTCTTCAAAACTGATTGAAATTTCCATCTTTTCGGGTTCTTTTGGAAGAATGGCAGGTTCTTGTTTGTTTTCTTGAAGAGGAGACACTTCTACAGGTTCTTCTATTGAAAAATTTTTAGATAATTCGATATTTTCCACTTTATAATCATGTAACGTATCTAATTTAGGTTCATTAAGAGGTGTCTCAAAATTTTCTTTAAAACCGCTGCCCAGTTTTATTTCTAATGGCTCTTCATTTTGTAAAGGCTCAATTTTAGGCTCAACCGTTTTTGGTGGAATTTCACTTAGTTCTACTTTTTTTTCTACTTCACCCGGAATCAGTTCGAAAATTTCTATATTTTCGGTTGTCAAAAGTTCTTTTTTTGAGACTGTGAATGTTTGGTCGTTTAAAATCAAAGGTTTGTGAGTAATGGCTGAGAGTTGTAATTCAAGTTGATTGATAATTGACGAAAGTAAGGATAAATCTGTATTTAAACTTTGTATGAGTTTTTTATCTACTGCTATTATTTTGCCGTTTTTCGTAATAATCGTCATTATTCTTCCCTCTCTTTCATCTCTTTATATATTTTCGTATATTTCTCTTTGTCGTGATCGGATACCGGTTTTCTGGCGGAAATGTAGCCGATTTTTTTCCCGTTTTCATCAAAGATAGGTTCGATAAAAGCTTCTACCCAATAATATTTACCGTCTTTTCTGAGATTTTTTATAATACCTCTCCAGCTTTGGTTTTTTTCAAGATTTTCCCACAGGCTTTTGAAGACGGATTTCGGCATATCGGGATGTCTTACAATATTGTGAGGTTTTCCGATAAGCTCATCTTTTTCATATCCGGATAATTTACAAAAAGCTTTATTTACGTAAGTGATTATACCTTTCAAATCAGTTTTGCTGATTATTGGTCTGTTTTCAACTCCTATTTCTTCAAATGTAACTTCTTCGTTTTTGATTTCTTTCATTTTGGTCCTTAAAGCCCTTTTTGCAATTTTAACTAAATTTGAGTAAAATACAATATTATTTTAAATAAAATTTAATAAAAATTTAATAAATAAAGGATTACTTATGAAAGTATTACTGATAAAAGATGTTAAAGGTTTGGGAAAAGCCGGAGAAATAAAAGAGGCAAAAGACGGATATGCCAGAAACTTTTTAATTCCAAGAGGTTTTGCCAAACTTGCCACTCCAGAAGTTATAAAAGAATGGGAAAAAGAACAGGCCCAGAAAAAAGCTCAGCTTGAAGCGGAATTAAAAGAAATAAACGAAATTAAAGAAAAACTTGAAAATACAAAAATAGTAATAAAACATAAACTAGGTGCTAACGGTCAGCTTATAGGCTCGGTTACAAATAAAGAAATTGCCGAAAAATTAAAAGAATTAGGGTTTAATATTGAAAAAAAACAGATAGAACACACTACTATAAAAGCACCGGGCGAATATAGCGTGGACGTAAAATTGGGACATGGAATTCACGCAACAATTAATCTGGTAGTAGAAGGTGAGTAATGGGTAAAATTCATTTGGAAGCCACTACAATATTAGGATATAAAAAAGACGGAGTGGCGGTTATCGGAGGAGACGGTCAGGTTAC
>Ga0256838_1000479_pt1 | contig 24639 bp, 24 predicted proteins | sample 4571419metaG_FD_185978 | JGI IMG/M metagenome (GOLD analysis project Ga0256838, IMG submission 185978) | Hydrothermal vent microbial communities from Guaymas Basin, Mexico - 4571-419 | ecosystem: Environmental > Aquatic > Marine > Hydrothermal vents | place: Mexico: Guaymas Basin | collected...
ATACAAAGTATCAGTACCTGACCAAAGAAAATTATTAAGTTTATGGGAAAGTGTTAAATCAATTCCAGATAATCTCAGAATAAGGCAAGAGTTTATTTCTGAAATGTTCAACATTGCAAATAATGGAATGACCAAACTTACCCCAATATCCGCTGCAAAACTTATGATCTTCTTGCAAGTTTGGCCTGCAGAAGATCTTGTAAGATATGCAATTATTATGGAACATAAACGAGGAGTAGAAATGGATAAAATTGCAAAAAAACTAAAAAGAGAAATAGGACATATTACTACTGAAGAAGGAAAAATAGAGATGAATGAATTTTTTGTTTCAAAAGTATTGTATGAAGAAATGATTAAAAAACAAAACGAATCTTTTGAGAAGAAATAAAAAATTTAAAAGGGAGGGTTTTTCCCTCCCTTTTTTTGTTTTGTTTCTTTTATTCTCTCATTATTTTTCTACTACATCTTCCAATTCTTCCAATTTAACATTTTTATCCATTACAGATGCAAAAGAGTATGCTATGAGTCCTTCTAAATAATAAGGAGGATAATAAACATATAGAAAATCACGCTCATACTTTTTATACATTTGTTCAAGGATTTTCCCTATCCTTTTCCTATTTATAATTACCTCCAAATCCCCCGCAGGTTCTTTTACAATTCTGTAATAATGATTATACATCTCAAATTCTGCTTCATCAGGATCTTCAACAGATTCCACAACAGGCAGAGATATAGCAAATATTACATTATTATCTTTATACCCAATAAGGTAGAAATCATTAGAATCATATACTTCAGCTAGACAAATATATGGTAGGCAAAATATACTACCTATATCAAGTAGATAATAGTTCTTTTCATTATTTTGGGTATCATCAGTTGAATTATTTATCTCTTCTACCATCTTTTTAAATTTTTCTCTTATCTCTTTTGCTTCATTCTTTTTTACAGAAAGCAAATCTGCAACGAATTCTTTATTTTTTTCTACTTCTTTTACTACAACAGGAATGTCTTTTACAAAATCTATATATATTCCTAAATTCTTCTTGTATATCATCTCTCTACCTCCTTTCCTGCGTTGCCAATCATGGGAATAATAAACTTTGTCAGGGTATCTATCTTTACAATCTTATCTAGAACAAATTGATCATATTCCACAAAAGCTATAGGGATATCCCATAATGCCATATCTTCCATTGTTATCAAAACTTCTATAAGATTCTCCAACTCTATAGGTAAATTAACAATCGTTTCTTTTATTATATCTCTATACCTTTCATCAAATTCATTAAATGGAAAATACCTTAGTAGATAATCAATAAAAAATAGTTTATTAGTAAAAACAAGGGTATAAAGATAACTATAATATTTGATAGTTTTTTCTGATACAACTCTATAATTTTGAAATAGTTCGACAAGCCTACCATTACTATATGTATTTAACATCATAAACAATTCTTTAAACAAAAACTTATATTTATGAGGCAATAAGTTATTATCATCTCCTTCTGTGTTTACCAAAAAAGAAAATTCCTTAAAATATTTTCTAACTTCATCTACATCATATGCATGATGAAACATATCCCCCATAAACTGTAAGAATTTCATTCCTTCCAGTGTATTATTATCAACAGGAGTAACCCCCTGATATTCCAGTCTCACAAACTGTATATAAGCATTAAAAGAACGAGTTAGTAAATTATTATCAATAGCATAAAGGAATAGCAATCGTTTACTAAAAGGATAATCGTCATCTTCAATAAATGAGGGAAGTTTGGTAGAAAAATAATAGTTAATAACCTCTAACATTGCTATAATCTTTTCAAGAGATAAGTCTGTAATTTCTCTTTGATCTACCTGATGATCCTTTCTAAAAAGATCAAATCCTCCAATCCAAGAAGCAAGAACCCTTGGATTATCTGTTTTATTAATAATAGCAACTATTAAATCATCTTCTCTAACAAAATTCATTTCCTCCCCCTACCTTCCCTTTCCTGAATTTTTCTTTCTAAAAATTCTATAAGTTCTTCATCGTAAGGGTATTCAAAAATTCTAACTATAGGAAATTTTTTCTCATATATTGTAATTTTTAACATTGGTTTTTCGTTAATTAAATATATAATTTCAGATTTATATTGTCCTTTATAAAGAGAAATAAATTTCTTTGCTACTTTCGCTACCTCACTAGATATTCTCATATTTTCCTCCTCCTTTTTATTATAATACCACAAGAAAAAAACAAACAATTACTTAAAAATGGTATGATTAAATAGGTAGAACAACAATAAAGGAGGAGAAAATATGGTAAATATCACCAATCTTATTCTTTTTGATCTGCCCGTCTTGGTTACATTTTTTCCTACCCCTTTCTTGCTTTTCTTCTATTTCTTTTTAAACATATTTATAATATTATCAAGTTCAGCCATTTTACATATCATTGAAAACCAGTATGAAATTAAAAGTCACGGTTCTTTATCAGGAATAGATATTTTGCTTAGTGTGGGAATATCTCTTATAATAACAGTTATTAGAGGTTATATTACTAAAAATTTCTGGGAAATTGCCATATTTTTCCTTGTTGCAATAGGAAATATGATAATTATATATTTTATTAATACTTTTTCAGATTTACACTATCAAAAAGAAAAAAAATTGGTGGAAGAAACTATTAAAACAGAAAAAATTCCATAATCACAAAATTTCTGTTAATATTCATCAAAAAACATTCACCAACATAATTATTTACTGATATTTTTCTACTCTTTTATTAGACAAAAAACAAAAAACTTCTAATAGTTAAATTTCAATTTCTTCTTCTTCAAATTCTATTTCTGTAAGAATCCTTTTCCATCTTCCATTTACAAATTCGGCAACTGGTTGGTTATAAAAATATATCGTTGGAGTTATTTCATTTTCAGGAACAGAATAAACAGCAAAATCAATACTATAACCACCAGTAACAAAAAAACCGAGCAATAAATTATCATATCTGAATAAATATCGTCCAATCATACCCTCCTTTTGTAATTCAGAAATAATATCTATTAGAGGTACATCAGGAGGTTTAATAATAATTTCTTCATTTTCAGAAGAAACTATCATTTTATTATCCTCAAAAGAAAAGTATAAAATACTATTCTTTCTCGATAAAGTTTGTAAATAAAATAATAAAATATCAGGATTTCCGTAAATCAATTCATAAATAACTATAAGATAAAAAACAGATTTAATCTCAAGTTCTTGAATACTGTCGTTATATATTGCTAATATCATTTTAAATAGGTTTTTTTCAAATCCTTCCAAATATCTTCTTTCTTTATTTCCAAAATTATTACCAGCAAGATCTTGATGAATACTAATTTTAACAGGAATCAACAAATGATTATAAAACATGTATGGAAACCCCTCTGTAAGAACAGCAAATTTGGAAAGATATTTTTCAGGGATACCATGTTTCTTTTTGATTGACATCTTGTTTCTATTTAGTAATTGTAAATAGGAAAATAAAGTTATCTTATAAAGAGGAGGTAAAAAACTTTCTAAATATTGATAATCAAAATACTCAGAAGGATAAAACCAGTCATCTATTAAAAGGTGATAAGGAGTAGATACATATAAAGGAGTAACATCAACAATTCCTTTTTGTTCTTTCCACGAATGCAAAACATAGGGTCTTTGTCTTAAATAGACAAATGTTGTATTCGTCTCATAAATATTATTAAAATACAATCCGTTAATAGAATTAAACATAACAACAAATGGTTTTCCTATAAAATCTTCCAAATTAACAAAGGAAATTTCGTCAATTCTAAAAACATTTTCCGTTTTTATTTGCTCTTCGTTTATTTGTTCTCCTTTTGGTGTTAGAATCATCATAATCTCCCTCGATAATAAAATTTCTCATTACCCTAATAATTATATGATTATATATTCGTTATTCTTCAAAGAAGTGAGGTGTAAAATATTTGGACTTTATAAAAATAAATAAAGAACTAAAAAAAGAAATCGGTAAAATCGCAAATAAGGAAGATTTATTACAAGACGTAGAATTGTCAATCAGTAGAATCATCAATAATATAAAGATAAATTCTCCTGAGGAAGCAATAGAATTGTTTCATTATCTATTCTCAAACAAATCTACCCTTAGTCCTTTTTCCTCTGATATAGAAAATTTTCCGATTTTGCTTGATTCTCTCACTAATTTGTTTTTCAAAATTATAGAACAAATTAAATACATAGAGAAAAACGATCTAATTAATCTGATGAAAGAATCTTGGGAAAATTACAATATGGAAATTCCTGATTATTTCCCCCATGACATTGACAGCAATTATGTAACAAACTGCGTATGGGCAATAAAAGATGGACAAGTTTTTCAAAGCTATGGGCATTCAGGAGTTGATCACTCTGAAATCCTCGGAAGTTATGAACCTCTTGCCTATCCTATTATTATTACCGATAGAACTATTGATAAAGAAAGTAATATTAGAATTATCGTTAATCCTTTTAATCCTCCCATCTACCCTGAAATAGAGGAATATCTTAATGCTATTGACAAATTTTTATATTATAAATACCAATGTAATGGGGTAAAAAATATATATATGGAAATATGCGGATTTTGGATAGATGGAGACTATTTTATGAATCAATTTAACTTTTATACCGACACTCTTTCTTATCTCTTTTTTAACAAAAAACTTTTAGTAAATCTTATCTATTCATACACTCACAAAGTAAAAGAAAAATTTGATAATATCCTTAATCTATACCATGCAAATCGGCATATCTTTTATAAAGAATTTACAAAAAATATTTATTATTCTCCCATGTATATTTACAAATCAACTGCTAATGAACATGCCTCTTTGATTGCAAAAATCATAAATGAAGTTAACAAAAAAGAATATTACCAAACCGATTATGATCTGTGATAAAAATGTATTATTTATTTCATAGGTTAATAATATCCTTTATTTTCCGATATTTATATTGAAAGGAGGGAGAAAAATATGAAAGTGAATGAATTGTTAAAAGTAATACATAGTAGAAATATCTTAAAAATAAGTATAGATGACATAGAGGAAAATGATGTAAACAACTTTATTAACAAAACCAAGGAAAATGATGATAACAAGAATCACATAGAATTAGCTAAAATACTTAAAAAAGAAATCCTCCAAATAAAGAAAAAACGGGAGAAAAAAGTAGAAGAATTAAAATCTAAAATTAAACAAGGTAAATACAATATTCCTCCAGAAGAAATTGCAAATAGTATTGTGGATAACATAATATCCCAGTAATCTAACCTCAAGTAAAGCAGTCTATACCCTCACCTATATGGTGAGGGTTGTTTATAGATGCGAAAAGCAGGATAAAACCTCGCATCTATGATGCGGGGGGTTCACTTTAAAGATAGTATGCATCATCTCCGGAAAAATTTTATCAATACCTTCTGTTCCAATATATTTTTTAATTTCTTTTTTTCCTATCTCCTATAAAAACAACACTATAAGTAAGAACATCATCCCCCGTTTCTATTAAAATCCACCCTATAGAAATCCGAGATTTTCAACGAACTAACTTTTTCAGTAAAGCATTTTCTATTAATTGAATGGAATTATTCATGTTATTCTATTCACCCACATTTTTGATACTTTCATAAAACAATAGAAAAATAAAAAGGAGGCAGTACTAAACCTGCCCCCTTCCCCTTAAAAATGTATTTTGTATTAATTATTTATTGAGATAACTCTTGTAAACTTTCATACCTAAAACCCAACCGTTTTTAAACTTAACAATTCTCATGTAATACTCACCATTGGGATCTCTACCTTCTATCCAATCTCCTGTTTTTGCCTCTTGTATTTTTTTCCATTCTTCTGCCATCTGCTTTGCCCTTTCTTCTGTAATACCAAGCTGATTTTTCTGTTCTTGAACTGCCTTCAAAAATTCTTCATCTGTGTTACTAACTGCTTTTATATCAAGAGGATAACCAATGTAGCTCTTATTGGGGTGACCGATAATAACTGAATTCTGGGCATAGAGTATTGGGAATGCAACGGTTTTACCTCCAGATTGCAATACAGCAGATTCCATAAATCCTGAAATTCTTGCGAGAGTAAGGTCAACACCTGCTACACCTACTGTTTCGCCATCAACATTAACAGTCTTAGCAATTGTCACAACTGGAATATGTAGCTGATAGTCCATATAAGGCTCAGAATATATAGTCTGTCCTTTATGTGATATTGCCTCTTTATACCAAGGACGTTTGGTTGGATTATAACCTCCATCTGCAGGTGATTTATCATCAACAAACAAACTACCTTCAATAAGAGTACCATCTTCAAAACCAATATAAACGTGAGGGGCATCCTTTGAAGTAGCAATGTTAAGATTATGTAACGCTACATAAAGATTATAAAAAGATTTTGCTCTTTCACATTGCTCTTTAGACCAATACTTATCACATGCTTTATTCATAATAATAAGAGTTGTATCCATGTTCTCCTCTGAAGATATAAAAGCCTTCCAATCTGACATTAGTTCATAACCAAAACTACGAGCAGCATTAATAAGATCCATTTTTGCTTTAAAAGGATCAACAAGTTTATATTTCTGTTCATAAGAAATAGCAGCTTCCAAGTAAGATTCTCCTGATGCGTTAAGCCATGTTTGAATATCTCCAGCAAGTATGTCTTCTGAAATTGATAATAACTGTTTTTTTAATTCAACATTTGAAGATCCCGTTGGACCTGTATTATTACTGGTAGACGGTCCTCCACATCCAACAAGCATTACAGAAACTGCCAATATGATAACTAAGACGGCAGAAATCTTTTTCCAGTGTTTCATCATATTCCCCCTACCTCCTTTCGGGTTTTCACTTAGATTATACCCATTCATAATATTTTTAAAACTGTTAAAATTATACAAAATACAGATTTTTTATCAAAGGATATCTCCCTAAAAACCTTTAAAGTGTTTTTTTATAAAAGATTATCATTATATAAGAGAAGGGGGGTAAAAAATGTTAGAATCCTTGTTCTTGTATATGGAAGCAAATGCAATACCAGATTTTCTTGTCGCATTAACCAAATATCATTATAGTCGTTATCCTCAATATAGTGAAACTGCCTTATTAAGTGTTCTTGAATTATTAAGAAGAGAATATAAAATAGAAAATCCCTCCCTTTTAGAAGAACAAACTATTAATACTGTCAGAATATTGGGACATCTACTTCCTGTATATCCCTCAAGTTTATGGATATTAGGACAACGAAAAGAAACACTAAAAGAAATGGTAACTGCTGTAGATTTTTGCAAGAGGGTGGGAACAATAATTGCTAGCAGAGATGCAATGGCAAAATATATAGAAGGAATACTCACCAGATTCCCAAAAACTACAACAAATAAGGGTATTTTGCTATATGGAATGCTATTTAAAATCCTTGATGGCATGGGATTATATGAAGAAATGCTTGAAATTAAAATTGTTTTTCCCAAAGATATTAAATTTGCTTTTGCTAGGTTAAGTTCTCTTATAAAAGAAGATAAAGTTCCTACAATATGGAAATCTTCTCATGAAAAAAACCTTGTACTACAAATATTAACATCAATCGCTAATATTCCAGAGGAATTTTATGTAAAAGATCTTATAGAAAAAAGATTTGATACAAGGGATTATATGATGTTAAGACAATACACTGATATGACATATAATATATTCTCTTTGTTTGAGTGAAATTTTTGCAATACTTCCCTATATACTTATATAGGAAGGAGGGATTAAAAATATGCCTATTATTCCTAATAAAAATAAAAAAGAAATGTTTGATAAAATGGCTGATCACACTATGCAGAGATTAGACAGATATATAAGTCAATTTCTATCTGATTCTGATGACAATAAGGATAAATGGATAGAAAAAATATCTGATTTATACAATTCCCTAAGTCCTTCAGAACAAGATTATATAGATTTCAAAAAAATTCTTCAACATTATAGAGATATATCTATTAAGAAAAGAAAGAAATTGTTGCCCCTGCTAAACAGATTAAATGTATCAGATGAGTTGTTAATTACATCTGATGAGTACATTACATTTATATTCTCTCCTTTTATGCATGAACTTTTGCAAGAAAAAAAATCTCTTAAAGAGATAATAGAAGAAATGCAAATGAAACCGAGAGACGTTATCCTTGCCGTCTTTTTTAAACTACCCTCTCTTTCTCCGAAAAATAAAAAAGAATTTTTAGAGCTTATGTCCACCGACGAATACAACAGCGTCCTGGGAGAAATTAACATTATTTTGCAACACATAAATAAAAATGATAGTCAAACAATTGATCTTGAAGAAAAAATTATCAACGGATTAGGATGGGTAGCTAACAATGTAAAAAAAAATACGTTAGATAGCAAAAATGCTTTATTCTTGATTAACACCATAATCAAAAGAAAAAACTATTTATTTGATCATGAAATAGCAAATATTAAAACTATAATTAGTAATTCTTCTCAATCTATCGAGATAAAAGGATATGAATACCAAGATTTAATAACAAGGGAAACACTAGGTATTCTATTATACGCAAAACCTGATGCTGATACCCTACTGCAAATTGCAGAAAAAATGGAAAACGATTTACCTACTTATATTGAAATAGCTGTGAAAGATGCTTTGAAAATTGCGTCATACCAAGGAAAAAAAGCATATACATCAAGAGACTCTTTATATGAATATATTGATACCCTTTTAACAAATGCCAAAAATCTAAGAAAACCAAATTTATTCAAAAATCTTGTAGAAAATCTTATGTCAGTTATCACTCGTACAGTAGGATATGATAAAAAAGCATATGGTATTATAGCAGAACATTTAGCGGATTACGAAATTAATATATCAAAAATACCAATAAAAATAGATGTTGAAGAACTAGAAGCAAGAAAAATGTTTTATGGAATCAAAATAAAAAAAGAATTAGATATTCTTCTAAAGCAAGAAGAAGTTATTAAAGGATTAGAAGAAGTGAACAAAGTAATTAACAAATACATTCCTGTTAATGGAAATATCTTAAAACATTATGATGCGTATAGACTCATGTGGAAAGAACTTTTTAATGTCTTGCAAAACCAATTACCTCAAATGTATAACTTTTTCAGCGGAAACACAGAATTAAAGAATTTTGTATACAAGCAAATTATTGATTATGCTTATATTAGGATGACTAATCCTTATTCCAAATTTGATAAAACTCTTGCTCAAAAAATTCAAGATGCTACAGAAGATATAAAAGATGGATTGACCATTATTCAATCAATACAAACTAAAACTCTTGAACCTGATACGACTGCCAGGGTTATAACCAAAACATTAAGTCATTTAGGAGGATTTGCAATGGGATGGAGGTTAGACAAAAGAATTAAGAAACTATACCCCCATATTGTAAAAAATGAATTTAAAAAAATTCTTGCAGTCTTCAAATTTGCTTTCATTGATACTATAAACGATAAAAATCTTAATATTGATCAAATTTTCTCTACAATTAATAGAGAACTTAAACCTGAAGATGAAAAATTACATCCTTATCTTTATAATGAAAAATAATTCCTATCTGTATTTTTAAAAATTTTTAAAATAAACAAAAAAGGGGGATTTTATCCCCCTTTTTCTTTTTCTTACTTCTTTTATATCTCTACTTGATAACTTTAGTAGTAAATTGCATAACAAAATCATTATCAACAACTGAACTACCCGATATTTCCCATACTCCGGCGGCAGCAGCAGAAATATACGTTTTCTCTGGAGGAGCGTATGCTCCTGGAATAAGGGTCTCTGCATTAGTAACAAAATTCATTTTTTCAGAATCACTCTTAAAATGCAAGTAAAAAGAATAAACAAGTGTTCCATCTTCCTCATCGAACTGAATATAACTACCATTTTCATCAGATGAAGGTATTCTTGGGTCAACTCCTAATGCCATCATAACAATATAAGGAGTCTTTAGGTCATCATTTTTAAATTTAGAAAGATCTATTGTAGGATTAACTTCCTTTGAATAGATAATTCCAATATAAGAATGCTTCTTTTGGTTATTTCTAATAACAAAACTTGCTTTCCCTTTTGTTTGTCCTTCTATTGACAAGACAGATGTGGTAGAACTTTTTGTTTCTTCTGTAATCGTAAATCCATTATTTTTTAGATCTTTTACAATTGCTTCTATTTGATTGTTATCAATACTAACAGGAAATTCTATGTACATTGATTTTTTTGTCCATGATACACTAAATACAACGTCATTATCTATATATTTCGTTGTAATATCTCCTAATATTTTTAATTCATCCTCACTTATCATTTCTTTTATATTTTTCCATTGCCAATCAGATAATATATCAGAAAGCATAACATATTTAGTATCCTTTGGATCAGGAATTACATACTCGGGTTTTTGTTCTTGACTAGTATTTTGGGTTTGTGTTGGGGTTGTTGTTTGTTTTCCATTTCCCCCATCATTGCTTGATGGTCCACCACATCCAATTAGACCTATACCCATTATGACAGCCAAAACCACAATTACAATTGTTTTCCATCCTTTTATCCTCATTGTCATCCCTCCTCTTGTTTTTAATCTGTTATAATTATACAAAGAAAAGAAAAATATTCAACCCCAGGAATCTCGGAGGTAGGTAACATATGACATATAAACAAAAATATAGAATAGGCGTTGTATTAAGCATAATAATAAGTGCTCTAATTAGTTTATTAATTAGTGTATCATATGAGCATATGCTTTTTTGGAGAAAAATAAGATATGCAGAAAACGATCTAAAGAAAATAGAAAACATTATATCAAAACATAAAATGGATATTATAGATAATCCTACAAAATTCTTTACTGTAACATCCTCAAATATAGAAGTAAACAGTGCTATCTCTTTTTCAGCAATGTATTTTACTAAACCAACTCCCAGTAAAACGTTCATTATTACTATTAATAATAACAGAATCTATCTTAATCTTAAGGGTTTTATATCGTCATATTTTTCAGAATGGACTAAGCCCCCTAACAAATCTTTTACTATTATCAAAAAAGATTTACAAATAGATAACTACCAATCTCCATGCATTGTATGGTCTGCTACGTTGGACAAACAAATAATTGAATGTCCTAACATTAATACTTTATTTTCTTCCACTATCACAGAAACAAGCACAGGAGGTAAACCAAATGAAATACAAAATCTTCAAAGCACTCGTTAAAACAGCAATCGACAAACAACTTGATAAAAAAATAAAAAATAAATTTTTTAACAACGAAAATCTTGTTATAACATACAAAAAACTTCTTAAAGGGAAATATATTTCAGAAAAACATTTTTTTAATAAAATGAAAACAATTAAACAAATGAAAATATCTCTTATTCGTGATAATAGATATATCTCCAAGGATAAACAATATATCTTTATCAATTTATCTGACTCAATAGATAGAATTTTATATTTATATACTTTTGATAATACTGTTTTTGTTAAAGAGGATAATGTAATGGTCCAGTCAGAAGATGATGATATATTATCAATTTTCAATAAAAACATATATATTGCTCGTCCTAATGTCTACATCGAAGAACAAGAAAAGTATGCATATAGAGAATTAGAATTACATCCTTTTACCCTTTTGCAAAAATTCACAGGCAAAATTATAGATAAAAAAATCTTTCTTACAAAAGTAAACAAAGAATTATTTAATCATTTTTATCGAATAGGTAGTATTACAAAAACCTTTTTAGGGGATAGCATTGCCTTTTTTGACTTAAAAACAGAGGTTGATCATCATCTTATATCGGATCTAGAAAACTATTATAATCGACCATTGGAATATATCATTATTCACAGTAATATGGATAAGAAATTATTTTTCTATTCCAATTTGATATACTATACTTTAAGAGAACAGGGATATACTCCAGACGAAGCATATTTCTTAATAAAAGAAGAATATCACAGCTTTCCTAAACTTATCAGTATATTGAAAAAAGAATTTACTCTATAAGGAGGAATAGAGTTATGAGAGATACCCCAAAATGGTTAAAAATTGCATGGGTAATAATGATTATCATTTCTGTTATTTCAATAGGTATAACTTTTTACCTGCAAAATAAAATTAATTCCACAATATCCGTTTCAAAAAATGATATGACATTGCCAAAACAGGTAGAAATACTTAATATGGAAAATTACATAAAAGTTCCTACATCAACAAACTCTTTTGATCTATTTATCATTCAAGATACTTCTTCTTGTTCATCGACTTCATCTATTATCCCATCATCATCAGAAACCGACACTTCTACTCTTTCATATAATCAAAAAACTACTTTTGCTCTACAAAATCCCAGGTTACTAAGCTGGTTACTCATTCTCAAATCAGGAGAATTCTATTCATTTAATACTACTATTATCGATGAACAAAGAGCTTTGTATCCTGTTAAAATCGGGTATAAAAAAATTCCATCAGATGCAAAAGAAAAAGAATCTGTAAAAAAAGAAATAGTGAAAGAATCTATTAACTATTTAATGCGTTCATTAACAATGACAGGGAGTATATCAGTTTCTTCTAATGGCAGAGATGTTAAAATAGAAGGAAAAAAGATTACCAATTTTCAAACAAATAAAAAGTTATTTACTTGTGGTATCGTATTTTTATCCCATTCCTATGGATATAGTAACATTACCCTTTATGTAAATAGCAAGCAAATTTCTTTACCGTCAGAAAAAGAATGTAATAGTATCCTTGCTATTGCTGGTTTTTAAGGAGGAAATACTAATGGATAATACCTCCAGAAAAGGGGAATTATTATCACAAGAAAATATTTTCCTTATTATTCCAATTGTTGTTATTTCATTAATAATCATCAGCTTCTTTTATTGTTTAACAAGAACTAAATATACAGTTGTAAATATGATTATTACTCCTAATAAATCTTTTTATCAAAGTTCGACCAACATCATTCCTATATCATTTATATTATCAACCGATATCCCAACAACAGACAAAAAACCTTCATGGGCAAATACAATTATTTTAAAAGGAAACAAATCTTTTTATGGATATGAAGAACAATTAACATCAACCATGTCAATAAACGAGGTAATAAATAAAATACATTCCCTTAAATTTTATAATCACATATCGGAAGTGAATATATCATTTAAAATCTCTTCTACTGTTTCATGCAACTGTGAAAAATTCTATTCTACTCCCACAAATATTCCTAATCTACAATATCGATATTATGTATCATATAACAAAATTCTTAATCCCATCAATGTATCCATGTTATGTTTTTTTAGAAAAGGAGAAAGAATTCTTGTAATCAATCCTCCTTATAAAGTCAAACAAAAACGAAAATCTATAACAGAAATACATACCATGTCTTTTCGTTCTATAAATGAAATGGAGACAGAATTACACAAATTAAATGAAAATTATCCAATTTACATAAAATTCCACGAGACCCCAACAATTTCATTTACAACAACCATCACCTATATACAATGTGAAAAATAGAATATACCATCACAGAATGTTATCCTCATACTATTTTTGTTTTGTCATTTTTCTTTATCTTTCAAAATTTCCTTTAATTTTCTATCTATTGCCTGTAAAGTTTTACATACAGTATTTTCTATATTATCTGTAATAATAACATAATCAAAATCACTCTTCTTAACCATCTTTCTTTCAATTTTATATTCTTCCATCCGTTTGTATAGTTCTTTAATATTATTTTTATATCTTTTCCTTAATCTTTCATATAATTCCTCCATTGAAGGAGGTTCCAGAAAAATTTTTAAACACGCATATTTATCACATAAACTATCGAAATGATCCATTGAAAAAGGATGAATAACAATAACGGGAATTTTACCTTCATTTAAAATCCTATCTACCTCTTTATAGGAAACCCCATATTTATTACCATACAAATTTACAAACTCTATAAACTCTCCTGCTTCATACATACGATCAAACTCTTCTGGAGTTACAAAATAATAATGCACTCCATGTTTTTCTTCTTCTCTTGGAGATCTTGTGGTGTGTGAAACCACCTCTTTAAATTTGTCAGGATAATGTTCTTCTAAATATTTAGATAATGTGGTTTTTCCCGCCGCTGAAAATCCTGTTATGAATAATATAAGGTTATTTTTCACGATTCCACCCCTCTTTCTTTTGCGTCAATTCTTCTAACCCCAAAGTTTTAAATAGAAAATACAAATCATCAATAATTTTTTTCATAAATTCTATATTCTCAATTTTAACAAAAATACTATCTTTAGGGTTTTGTAATAATTTTAAATAACTAACAGGAACAATTAGTGTTCCTGCTTTTACCTGTATTTTATTTATTTTTACTTCATCGAAATACTGCTTCCAATCTCTACTTGAAAATTTTAAAATATATTCTTGAAAACTTTCATATACTGTATACTTTTTCATAAATTGTTTGGTAAATATTCTTTCAACATTATCAATAAAAAATTCATCAATGATAAATAATAATCCATCTATATCAAAATCATTAATAAACTTATATAATTGTAATCTTTCCTGTTTATCATTTACTACTTGTAATAGCAAACTTTTTAATTTTTTAGAAATAAACTTTTTTGCGGAAGCATTTTTTTCTAACGAAAATAATAAGTGTTTTATCATGTGTAATAAAACAAATTTATGTTCTCCTTTGGTAAATTTTTTAATATCAAAATTTTGTATATCAAAATCTATTCTGCCATCTACCAATGCCATCCAATAATATTTTTCTGTGTAATAGAAAGAAGGAAATAATATAGTATGTAGTTTTATCAATAAAAACAATTGTTTTACATCAGTAAAAATAGTTTCATTAAAATTGATATCCTCCATTAACTTTTCTATTTGCTTTCTTTCATCTTCAGAAAGAAAGTTTATTATAATAGGAACTGTATGCAATATGTAATTAACTTTATTATTTATTTTATCAGCATCAACCCCTACAACTGATTTAAAAGAAAAATTACCATTCAAAGGGACATATAACGAAATAATATTATTCATAACATATTTTTCATCCTTTTCTTTCCAAACCTGTATCCACTCTCTATATTTCTTCATTACTTCCATATTATCTCCTCCTAATATAATATTAGCAAATAAATAGACAAAATGCTTCCCTATTTTATTTTGAAAAATTTATAAGGAGGGATTATCATGCCATATGCAAAACACTCTTTCAATGCAAAAATAACAGTAGGAGAGTTAAACACTCTTAATACCGTTTTTGAAAGATTTACGGATAATTTTTATCAAAAAATTGATGAAATAAATGAACAATTAACAATAGAAGAAGCAGAATCTTTTTATAAAGTTTCTGAACTTTTTAACCATCTATACGAAGAACTTGTTTATCACTCTAATAAACCCGAAGATTTTGTAATTGAACTTTCTTTAAACGAACAACATGTAAAGGGTCTTAACGCAATTGGAAAAATATTTGGGCTACCACTTGTAAAAGATGACAAAACTTTTCATCAGTATATACAATTAATGATTCCCCTTTCCCAACTTTCCCACAACAGTTTAAGAAATATATCAATGGAAAGATTACTTGAAGAACAGATGGAAAAATAAAAGGTATTTAACTGGTTTAAAAATACAGTAATGTCATAATCTTTTTTGATATTGTTCCTGTAAATATCATTTTTTGTTGCTATTCAATACCCTATTTTTTCTATTCTATTAATAAAAAATCTTAAAAAAAGTATGAAACACTTTTCCTAACAATCATAATCAATCATAATATTAATGTTTAAAAAAACATACTAATGGAACAAAAAAAGAAAATAATTGAAAGGCGAAATTTAAAATACAAGTAAACTACTTCATATCTGTAATATTAGAGCATATGATATTTTTACTATAAATATTTTTTATCAAAACAAAAACATTTTACTGCAAAACTCCCTTTTTTATTAATTCCCTTTGCCTTTGTAATACTGCTTTAATAATAAAATCTCTATTTCTATCAGGAATATTCACAAACATTGCTCCATATTCCTTATTTAATTTGTTAAGTAAAGGAACGTCTCTAACTATTCTTATCTTTTCTATAAACTCTTTATTGTATTCATTTCCCATTAACCTAAAATCCAAGTTAAATTTAACGAGCAATATACTATCCTTACTAATCCCTGTTTCCTCTACAAATTTTTTACTTACATTGAATCTAATACCTCCTCCTGATATATCTTTAATCACTCCATCAAAAATATCAAACATATGTTCTTCCCAAAATGATTGATAATCCTTGTTTTTTAAGGTTTTCAGTTCAGGATGATATAAAAATTGAGAAACGATTAACCAAGGTACCCTCACATACTCCCTCCTCTGTTCTCTTTTTACTGTTTCTGGTATAGCAACAACAAGTAAAGGGACGGGCATACTTCTCTGTTCAAGTATCTTTCCCTCAAACACATATAAAGCATCTTTTGAGACAAATCTGACATTTACTTTACCTGTTGTTATCTTTACAACAGTTCCTTTATACATAGGAGCTGCCAATACTATACGATCTTCTCTGATATCTTCAACTCTTGAATTATATGTTTCTAACTTACCATCTATTTTTGCCTCTATCCATACTTTTGCCCCCACATCAGGTAATACAAGTTTTTTCTTTTTCTTTTTTATCACAAGAGATACCTCCTATTTTACGGCAATATCTCTGCCTCTCCTGTAATTGTAGAATATAAATAAACTTCTTTCTTTTGATTGTTCCATCCAACAGATAAATACATAACCTCTGCAAATGCCCTAATAGGTAAATATGTTCTACCATCAATTACTATCGGAGGAGCATCTGATTTATAAACCTTCTTGTTTAGATGCAGATCGAGAGATAACTCATTTATCATTACTTTATCTTTATCAAATACTTCTTTTATTACACGATCAGAATATTCATATTGTTTTTCTACACTTATCTTATACCATACGGAATGTTCCCCCTTTTTTAATGATACCACCTTTGTTGTAGCATTATAGGATATATCTGTTCCTAGTAAATATGCAACCATCCTAACAGGAAGATATGTTCTCTGATATTTTTTAAATATAAACGGTTTACCTAAATGCTCACTCCCCGTCTCTTTTTCTATATCTTCAACAGTTTTGTCATTTCCATTAACATGGAAAGGTCCATTTAATACTCCTCCTGTCATATTGAATGAAATAATATTAAGGGTAGCAATATGTATTGTTGCTATATATACCTTTTCCCCTCCATATAGTTGATACACTTTAATTTTTATATCGGGATCGTCTATTAATCCCTTTGCAAGATAGTTTTCAGTAGGCATCAAAACCATTTCAATTTCATTCATACCTTTTTCTGTAGTTGCTGTTACTATAGTACTTGCTGTTTTATCTTGCTGAAAATCGTTATACGCCAGGACAGGGATTGTGGACTCGAAAATTAGCACAGACGGTTTATTTCCAGAATATGATACATTTACCTTAACTGGATGCTTTACAAGGTCTTCTGGCTTAACTATAGGTTCCGAATGTACTGAAAGATCTCCAGGAGATATCATTCTTTCAAGTTTACCGCTAATATAAGTCACATCTTGTTGAAATACACCATACTCATAATCACATTTCACTGCATCAGTGAGAAGATAAGGTTTTTTCTTAATGGGTTTCGTATTATAAACGGGAATTTTCTTTACGGTCCCTGCTTTTATTGTATAATTTTCTGATTTAAATGTAACATTATTTTGTCTAACGGAGCAAGAAATACTTGCATCTATATCCCCTGCATTTTCTACAACAACATATCCCACAATGTTATCTTCAGGAGCATACCCTGAAACTGTATTATCTTCCCAATACATATAAACACTCGGCCTATGATGTTGATAATCAGTATCAGGATTATAAACCCAATAATAATCAACAAGATAACTATTTTCAATAGTATTTGTTAGTTTATACCCCCAACTTTTACCTTCTTCGGTTAAAACAGTAGATGAAGGAATAGAAAATTTTAAATGCCTTGTTGACTTTTCAAGAATATTTGCTTTTAATTTTCCGATCTCTTCAAAAGTATTAAAGGAATAAGGAGATGTGTTATTAAGGTTTATATCATACTTTTTACCTTGTACTAAATACTTTTCAGGTCTACTAACAAAATAATCATCTGTTTTTGGATTCCATTCTTTAGGGGTATAAGATACAAGCTTTAAAATATTGTTATCTTTGTTCTTAAAAAAGAAATATGTTGCATTATTACCAAAAACTCCTTTAAAAGTATGAACATGTAATGTATCAAAATCTCCTTGTTGTATAAGAATAGAAGGAGAAATATGATATTGAGCTCCTTGTTCATATGTTTTATACATCACTATTTGTTCTTTGTTTTTTAACACCCATGCATGAGAACTTCCATAACTACCAAGATAATAGATTTCTTCATATCTATCAAAAATATCATCCGTAATCGTTTTTATCTCATTTCTGAATAGCAAAACATTACCATTATCTACAAAGAAAATAGGTCCTTGGAGATCACTTTGCCCAAAAAATCTAACCTCATTGCAATTTTCAATTATAGAATATGACTTATCCTTTAAGGAATAATTAATACAAGCATTGGTATATATATTGTTGTCATAAATGAAAAGAGGAACTCCAAATGTGTGAAATATATCAAGAGTTATTGAGGTTGCAAGATAACGATATGTTGAAGTTTTAAATAAATAAAATTTTATAATGTTATTATCTTCAGTTTTTACCCAAAGATCGGTAGATTTTCCTTTAAAGGAAGTATAATATGAACCTTGTATGTCAAAAACTTTTTTATCTCCATTGGGATACACGAAAACAACTCTTGTTTTATTAAGTATAGGTTTATTGTAAAAAAGAACAATATTATCTATCTCTCCATCATCTTTAAATAAAACTTTACTATCAATAAATGCATATCCATCATTGTCAACAAGAGGATAATCATATGTTTGCTTATCAAAAACAAGGGTTATTCCTTTCTTTAGATTTTTAATAACAAGATAATTAATCCTTCCTACCTCTGATATTTGATCCCCTTGATTAAGGTTAATATCAACAAAAGAATTATAAGTAATAAATCCTGTATTTTCGTTTCCTGAATGAGTATATTCATATGTGAAATGCTGAACATCATTTATGGCATATGAATTAGGAATAAATAATAACGAAGACATTCCCATCGTAAGGGTTGTTATAAATAATAAAACTTTTTTAAACATATTTTCTCCCTCCTATTTCGTAATGATATAATATCTATTCTCTCAATCTTCCCCTTTTTAATAATATGTTTTAAAAAATAAAAAATTTATTTTTTCCACCTATCTAACAGTTTAACAATTCCCTATCTATATAACGTAAAGGGGGGAGAACATTGGTCAATGAAATTTTCAAAAATTTCATAAATCTTGTGTTAATGGAAAATGATGAAGATATACAACAATATCTTGATGGTCTAAGTTTCCAACAAATAAGAAGCATAGAAGAGGAAATATTAAGTATTAAGGAGGATAGCCTTAAAGAATTCTATTTATCCTCTCTCTATAAACATTTACCTGAGATCCACATCCTCAACTATATCCAAGAAATCGATATAGACAGACTTCAATTCTTTCTACAACAATTGCCAGATAAACAACTATTAGAAGTTAGTCTTTTTCCTACCTCCCGTCAAAAAAGACTAAAAATAGAAAAAGAAATAAAATCTCGTAAAATAAAAATTTCTACAAATGAACTACAAGAAAAAAAAGAGGAATTAATACAAAAGATAAGAGAAAAAATAGAAGAAAATAATGACTATATTTCTTTGATAATCAATAAGGATCTTGTAATAGAAATTCTAAGTGAAATTGGATTACGTTATCTATTAGAAAAAAGTAATGATGATCTTCAAATAATATTATCTTTCTATAAAAAAAGAGAAATTAAAGTTAGTATTCCTTATATTGTGAAGAGGGGGTTAGAAAAGAATATTCCCCCTGATCAGTTGTTAGACAAACTATTAAAAAATGATATTTCAACAGAAAAAGTTTTAGAGGGATTTATAAATGGAATTAATTTATATATAGAAAATTGTAGATTTGGTGATAAGACTAATGTATTCGAAAAACTTCTCAAAGAAATTTATTCGTTCATTAAAAATGATGATTCCTTAAAGGATGAATTTTTCTACTCTCTTATAGAATACGGAAAAATAAGTTATTCTTTCATTAAACCTATTATTCGTACCTTTGGTAAACATTATTTTCTTGAACATGTCGTTGATGAAAGATTTCGTGTAGAACCTTATGCAGAACCTGGAAAAAACAAAAGTTTCTGGAGGGAATTGGAATTAAGAGATAAAAAACTGTTAAAAGAAATTCTAAACCTTATGGGAGAACGTCAGACTCATTATAGACATCCTCTAATAAACATTCTTAGACGCGAAATTAATTACAAATCTTTTCCAATTTCGTTTAACGAATGTCCATTCTTGCTGGTTATAATGTTTATGGGAAAAGAGAGATATTGGAACTTAGAAGCTATAAAATTTAATAAAAAAAGCTTTAAAAAATTCCTTAGACTGTTATTATCTTATCCATATTTCTTCTCTTATAAAGAAGAAAAACTATCTATCCTTGATTTGGTCATTTTATCATCTTCTTCTCAACCTTTCTGGAAGGATTTAGAAGAAATCTTAGACATTCTTGATGAATATGAAATGCCATACCCTAACCTTCTTCTTAAAGTAGTTATAGAAAATAAATATTTTTCTCCCGACAGGAGAAAAATATTAATAAATAGGATTATAAATAAAATAGAACCTTATAGTAGTAGTTATACAATGAACAAATACCTTTATCCTTATAACCTTTTTGCCGATGAAATATCTTATCTTTCTCCCGAAAATCTTTCTTCTTTTATTGAAACAAATAATTATAAGAATAAAAAAACTATATATGCTATAACTGCCTCACTTATAATTTATTCAAAACATACAGGAAACAAATTACCCAAAAATTTGCCTCCCTTTATTACAGGATACCTTCTCCTTTTTCTACAAAATAGTAATCTATCTTCTTTTGAGAAAGCAGTAAAAGACTTGGAAATTGATAAAGAAAAAGCAATTAAAATTATTGAGGAAATGCTACATCATAAAATGTATGATTTTTATGAATATAATGGAGGATATGCAGAATTTTTTAATAAAATGTTCGATTACTTTAATATCGATCCTTATTCTTTACCTCCTATGAAAGCTTATGGGTTACTCCAGTTGTTGCATGACACGGATTCAAAAACAATAAGAACATTAATAAGTGAACTTCATCCTCAAAATCATATACCTCTCATAGAGAAAATGCCTGCTTATTATTTTTCAGATTTTTGGCATAAATGGATGATAGATAATAGAAAAAATAAAAACATAATAGGCAAAGTTGTTGACTTGTTAACTGAAATAATTAAACAAGAAAAGACAAATATCCTTGTTAAAATTATTCATGATTTGTATACCTATACAAATTTTACAAAGGAAATATATGTGTTATTGCATGATGACCTAAAAGAAAAACTACTTCTTACGTTATGGGAAGAGGATAAAGATATAGCTCTTTATTTGATGGAAACAGAAGATCTATCCGATGTCTACGTTATTGCTAAAATCTTCGAAAAACAAGAAGATGCATATTATTATCTAAAAAAATTTCCCGATGTAAAAGCTATTACTATTGCCTCAATGATTGGTATTGATGTTGCAAAAATTTTGGAATCCTCATAAATAAAAATATTTCTATCTGATTTAAAAACAAATTTCTTTTTTCAATATAAGTTATTTAATATTTTTTCTTATTATTCTTCTCATACTTGTTATCCTTCCCATAAAAAGGCAAATCGTTTTATGAGAAATTGTTATTAACTGATGATAATCTGTAAGTAATAAGATAATTATTTGTTATATAATATGATATAATATTAACTGAAAGGAGGTGGAAGTATGGGTAAAAATAAAAATAATATATGGTCTACAAGTGCATTAATCTTCTTAAAGAGATACGGTGGTTTTCTTGCAGAAATAGTGGAAAAAAAGAATTATGATATAGGTCTCAATCTTAAAAATCCAACAGATGCTTCAAAACTGCTTGCTATCAAACATCTTTATGAAGAGGAAGATGATATTCTTTGGTATCAATCTGTCGAACCAGTTATAAAAAGAGAATTAAAGAAAATTGACATCTTAAAATCAAAATATCCGACGGAATTCAAGAATCATATAGAAAAATATTACAACATAAACAGTCCAACAACAAAAAGTCTAATTATGGAAGCAAAAAATCTGTAAAATTCCTCGCCAGAAACTAAGACTTTACCTTATTATTACAAAAAAAGGAGGGGGATATCCCCCTCCTAATTTATTTTATTCTTTGATACTTAATCCTGATTCTCCATACCTTTATTATTGTCCTTTGTTATAAAGTTGATTGTCTTTAGCAAAGAAGCAAGAGATTGGGTGTCATATGGAATAAGCATATTTCCTGGTTTAGCCATTTCAGGTAGTTTTTCAAGATACTGAATAGCTAGATATTTTTCATCTGCTGTAGACAATGCTTCAACCACTTTGCGAATTGCTTCTGCTTGACCTTCTGCCATAAGAATCTGAGCAGTTTTTTCTCCTTCTGCTTTTCTAACCTTAGCCTCTTTTTCTCCTTCAGCCTTTAAAATAGCAGACTGTTTCATACCTTCTGCTTCAAGAATCATAGCCCTCTTCTCTCTCTCTGCTTTCATCTGTTTTGCCATAGCATCTTGTATTTCTCTTGGGGGATCAATTTTTTGTATCTCAACACGAGTTACTTTCACTCCCCATTGATCTGTGGCTTTATCCAATTCTTCCCTAAGTTTAGTATTAATAATTTCTCTTCCAGAAAGAGTTTGGTCGAGCTCCATCTCACCGATAATAGAACGCAAGTTGGTTTGAGCAAGTTTAATTATTGCTTGTAAAAAGTTGCCAACATTGTATACAGCTTTTGGAGCATCTATTATACGATAATACACAACAGCATCAACAGATACCACAACATTATCTTTACAAATAACTTCTTGTGGAGGAACATCGATAACATGTTCTCTCATATCTACTTTTGTCACTTTATCAATAACGGGAATAACAAAGTGTATACCAGGAGAAAGAGTTTTGTAAAATTTGCCCAATCTTTCTACAAGACCAAGTTGGTATGGTCTAATAATAACTATGCCTGCGGAAATAAAAAGTATTAATACAAAAAATAAAATTAATATTCCAACGTAAGCCATACATTTCACCTCCTATGTTTTTTTTATATTATAACAAAATCTTATTTTTAAATAATCAAAATTTTTAATAAATTTATCTACCATTATTTCTTTTCCTCAAATGGAATTACAATGAGTTTTACCCCTTCTACTTTTACAACCGTCATTTTATCTCCTTTTTTAAACTGACATATATCATAATTATCAGGCATTCTTGCTATCCATTTTTCAAAATCAACTTCCACTATTAGATATTTATCTTTCTTCTCACACTTTACATCTATTACCTTTGCTAATTTTCCTATTAACTGTTGTTCAGGAATAAACGATGATTTGGCTCTTATCGACTGAGCAAATCTTAAATATTCATAATATCCTCCTATAATTTCCGTTAATATAACCAATGCAATTATTTCTATTGGAGCGTTTAATAATAGTAAAATTCCCCATGATACTAAAGCAATTCCTATTGGAGTAAGAAAGGCAATTACATGAATATCTAAAACTACTGTTATTAATCCAATAATTATTAATATCCATGGAATATTGGGTATTAGCATTATTTTACCTCCCCATAACAATATTTCAATTGAATTATAACATTCTAAGTTATATTCAATTTATCATTAATTTTTTACTTTTGTTTCTTTATCTATTGAATATCTTATCTTTTATTACTTAATTTAAAATCTAACTTACCTTTCCCTCCTGCCGATTATAGTAATGAAAAACAAATTCATAAGAATGGGAGGGAAAAATATGATTAATACAAATATGCAAACTCAAATAGATGGGTATATTAATAAATTATTGTCATATGATTATAAAATTTTAAATATGTATCAATCAACATTATTATCAATAGATAAGGAAAAGCAATCTATTCAACAAATACAGGGAATGTTAAACAAAATGTCTTCTATTGCAAATATATTTCCTAATTGGGGAAATACCAAAATAGTTTCTAATGTATCTGACAATATTACAGTTTCTCCCACAAGTTCTTCTCCTACGGGAACATTTTCTTTTATAATTAATCGTATTGCTACTAATCATAAAGTTGTATCAAATATTTTTTATCATGGAACAAATAATATAAATTCTTCTTTTATTACTCTTTCAGTGATTTTTAACAATGGAGCCTCTGAAAATTTCAACATTTCTTTATCAGGAAATACCGATGTAACAAATTTATATGAAATATCAGATTATATTAATAAAAACTCCTCTTATCTTTCTTCTACTGCATTAGAAATTAAT